>Ga0316204_10002672_pt1 | contig 39329 bp, 22 predicted proteins | sample 6monrhotite_MG_2_FD_205661 | JGI IMG/M metagenome (GOLD analysis project Ga0316204, IMG submission 205661) | Microbial mat bacterial communities from mineral coupon in-situ incubated in ocean water Damariscotta River, Maine, United States -... | ecosystem: Environmental > Aquatic > Marine >...
AACCGATCCGCAGCCCTGGCCGAATGGCGCCAGCTCGCCGCCTGAGTTAAGGTTGGTGGTCGATTTCGGAGACCGGTTCGCGTTGGTCTGACAGCACCGTCTGACACCACCGCCATTCAGTCTTGAGCAAATACTCAAGACCGGTGCCGCGCCCGTCCGGTTTCGGAAACTGGAGGCCGATCAGGGCAAGGTTAGGTCCACCGCCAATACCCCGAAACCCGCAGATCACTCAAACAGATACGGCCATCGAACCGGGCAGGCCACGCGGACGTCCGGCACCGCCCGTCCCAGTTACGGCACACTTTTTTCTTCACCCAGGCACGGTCCCCTGCCATACTTGGCACGAAATCCGCATGTGCAAGCGTCCGGGTTGAGGGGGGCTGCATGCGTTGTGTTGGTGAGTACCACAGGCCGAGGTCGGCTTGGAGGCTTGCATTGTGCGGCAGCGCCAGTTGCCTCGCGCTCGCCTTGGCCACACCCGGTTTGCATGCACAATCCGCACTCGACACCACACCCCTAGATCGACCCCACACCAAGCCGCCGGGCACCAAGCGGCAGGTTGGCCCGCTGGGGCTCATGCCGGGCGATTTCGTCCTAAACCCCGTGACGCAGACCTCGGAAGTCATCGCCGAAATTCTCGGCGATCGGATCGTCCGGACCACATATGGCAATATCATTCTCCTTGTATCCAATGTCGGAGATACGTTCACCGACAACAATTCCGGCACAACCTGGCGGGTGACAGCCGTCCAGCGATCGCTGTTGGGCCTGGTCACAGCGGTCGACATCGTCAACACCGCGGACAGCGGGGACACGCGCACCGGCCTTGCCGCGGTCTTCGACGCATCAACCGCAATCGGCGTCGCTGGTACGGCGGGCCCGCTCGGGTCAGGCGGAACCGGTTCCACGGGCGGAGGCCTCGGCGCCGGCACCCATGACATAAACGTTTTCAGCGAGACCAGTTTTGGCGATGATGGCGGCGACGGGGCTGACGGCGGCGGCGTAACGGTTTGTGTGCCCTTTCTGGGGTGCGCCACGATTGGCCGGAGCCCCTCTGCCGGCGGCGCCGGCGCCGATGGCGGCGATCTGACGGTGACCGTCACGACCGCCAATAATGGCGATATCTCAGTGGAATCAAACGACCGCGCCGGTGTCTCGGTTATTAGTGCGGGCGGCGATGGCGGCGAAGGTGGAAACGGCTACGGCGTCAATATACCCGGCGCTTCCGGCGGGCGGGCCGGGGCCGGTGGTGATATCAGCCTGACAGCGGCCGTTGATATCACAACGACCGGCTCGACGTCCCACGGCATATTTGCGCAGAGCCGGAGCGGGCGCGGCGGCGCCGGTGGCAGTGGCTTCATCGCCAGCGGCGGCGGTGGCGGCGGAACCTCAGGCCGGGGCGGCGCAGTTTCCGTCAACAGCAGCGGATCTATCCAGACATCCGGCACCGGCAGTATCGGGATTTTTGCCCAAAGCCTGGGGGGCGCGGCGGGCGGCGGCGGCGACAGTTTCGGTTTGGTTGCAGGCGGTGGTGGCGGGTCAGCCGGCGGCAATGGCGGCAATGTCAGCGTGACTAATTCGGGGTTGATCACGACCTCGGGTGCCGATGCCTATGGCATTCTCGCGCAATCCATCGGTGGCAGCGGCGGTAATGCCGGTACGGCAGGTGGTCTCGTCGGCTTTGGCGATAGCGGCGGTGTCGGTGGCAGCGCCGGTTCCGCGACTGTAACGACCGAGGCCTCCTCGATTATCACGACGACGGGCGCGGGAGCGCACGGCATTTTCGCCCAATCGGTTGGCGGAGGCGGAGGCAGCGGCGGCACGGCGATCGGCCTTGTTGCTCTCGGCTCATCGGGCAGCGCCGGCGGCAATGGCAGCACCGTCAGTGTCGACAATGCCGGCGCGATCTCAACAACGGGATTGCGCGCCCGTGGTATTTTCGCTCAATCCGTCGGCGGTGGTGGCGGCGCAGGTGGTACCGGAGGTGGACTGGTCAGTATCGGAGGATCTGGCGGCAATGCCAGCGAGGGCGGCACGGTCGGTGTATCCAATATCGGACTGATCACCACCTCGGGCAATTTGTCCTCCGGCATCCAGGCACAATCCATTGGCGGCGGCGGTGGTGATGGCGGTACGTCCGGCGGGGCCTTCCTGACGATCGGCGGAATTGGAGGTGGCGGTGGGCGCTCTGGCCCGGTCACTGTGACGCATGGCGGCGTGATCGACACAGGCGGTCAGGATTCTCACGGCATTTTCATTCAGTCGATCGGCGGTGGTGGCGGCAATGCCGGTGGTGCGGCTTCGCTCAGTGCATTTGCCGGGGTGGCAATCGGCGGCGCAGGGGGCAGCGGCGGCGACGGCGGCCTGGTCGATCTCAATTTCACACAGCGTCTCGTCAACGGCGACTTGGCCGACGCCTCGATCACGACACGTGACGACCGCTCCTACGGAATTTACGCCCAATCGGTGGGCGGCGGCGGCGGCAATGGCGGATTTGCGGCCCAATTATCCGGTGGCTATGGCGGCGCTGTGTCGGTCGCGATCGGCGGTTCCGGCGGTTCGGGCGGGCGCGGCGGACTGGTGGATGTGGACGGTCGCGTCAATATCGAGACGTATGGCCGTAATTCGCTTGGCCTGTTCGCGCAATCCATTGGCGGTGGTGGTGGTACCGGCGGGTTTGCGATTTCAGTCGCACTGGCGGGCGGACCCGTCGGCGGCTCTGTGTCCGTCGGTATAGGCGGCAGCGGTGGCAGTGGCGGTATCGGCGGCCAGGTGGATGTGATCTCGGGCGGGCGTATCGCGACCCACGGCGAATTTTCGACTGGCTTGCTGGCGCAATCGGTCGGCGGCGGTGGTGGCGCAGGCGGATTCTCTGTCAGCGCATCCGGTGCGGGTGCTGGCGGGCTCGCGGGTAGCGTTGCCGTCGGAGTGGGTGGTTCAGGTGGTTCCGGCGGCGTCAGCGGTCTGGTTCACACGGAGTTTGACGGCGACATCCTGACCCTCGGTGATGAAGCGGCTGGGGCGATCATTCAGTCGGTTGGTGGCGGTGGCGGCAATGGCGGGTTCAACGTCAGCGCGGCGGTGTCCGCCAGCGGTACGGCGTCGGTCGCAGCGGCGGTCGGTGTTGGCGGTTCGGGAGGCGGTGGTGGTGCCGGTGGCAGTGTCACGGCCTCAATCACGGGCGATGTGACGACACGTGGCCGCGATTCTGATGCGATCCTGGTTCAGAGCACCGGCGGTGGCGGTGGAAATGGCGGATTTTCGGTTGCGGGCTCCATTGCAGCGAGCGCGGGTGCGGGCACCCTCGCGGCCAGCGTGGGTGTCGGCGGCGCAGGTGGTGATGGCGGTGCAGCGGCATCGGCGAGTTTGATCCTAGCGGGTACCGCGCGGACCGAGGGCGACGGGTCGGATGCGGTCATCGTTCAGAGTACGGGCGGCGGCGGCGGCAATGGTGGTTTCGGTATTGCCGGAGGCATTTCAGGCTCGGCGACGGGCCTGGCGGGGGCCGTTTCTGTTGGTGTTGGTGGGTCAGGCGGCGGTGGCGGCAATGCCGGTGATGTCTCGCTGACTCAAAATGATGGGGTCCCGGATCCCGACAACACCCTGCTGGCAGCATATACTCAAGGTGATCGGGCGCGCGGGCTGCTTGTACAATCCGTTGGCGGCGGCGGCGGCAATGGCGGTTTCAATGTCTCGGGCGGGATTGCAGCATCGCGCACGGGGGCCGGCAATCTCATGGTTGGGGTTGGGGGATCAGGCGGCGCGGGCGGCAATGCCGGCGATGCCAATCTCCTTGTGCACGGCGATGTTGTCACCGAAGGCGATGAAAGCGGCGCTCTGTTGTCACAATCGGTCGGCGGCGGCGGTGGCAATGGCGCGTTCAATGTTTCCGGCGGAATTTCAGCATCAAGCTCGGCTGCTGGCAATCTCCTGGTCGGTGTCGGGGGATCCGGCGGTGGAGGAGGCAGCGCTGGCGATGCTTCCGGTATTTTCTACGGTGACATTCTAACCCGTGGGGATCGGTCTGTCGGTTTCGCCGTGCAGAGTCTGGGTGGCGGCGGAGGTAGTGGCGGTTTCAACATCACGGGTGGCGTGAGCGTAGCCGCGACCGGGGGTGCGGGAACGCTCGGTGTCGGCGTCGGCGGGTTCGGTGGTGGCGGCGGCGATGCCGGCCAGGTTTTTGCCGAGCAGTCCGGCGACATCTTCACCTTCGGCGATGGCGCCCTCGGTGTCTTGCTGCAATCGGTCGGCGGCGGCGGCGGAAGTGGCGCCATGAACATTACCGGCGCGGTGACGCTGGGGCGGACCGGAGCTGGCAGCGTAGCCTTCGGGCTCGGCGGATTCGGCGGTGGTGGTGGAGCTGGCGGGGAGGTCAATGCGGTCCTGAACGGCAATTTTGCCACTCAGGGCGATGCTGCGGACGGGATTGTGGCGCAATCGATTGGCGGTTCCGGTGGTGTCGGCGGTACAAATGTGGCGGGTAGTGTCTCACTCAGCACCGGGCCCTCCGGCACGGGTGCAATCGGTATTGGTGGCTTTGGCGGCGATGGCGGTAGCGCCGGTACCGTCAATTTCAGCCTGACCGGCACCGTTGAGACCGATGGCGCTGGCTCGGATGGGGTTTTGGTTCAATCCATCGGTGGTGGTGGCGGCGCTGGCGGGGTCAATGTATCCGGCGGGCTCAGTCTCTCCACGCAAGGCAGTGCGGGAAGCTTAGGTTTCGGCCTGGGCGGCTTTGGCGGCGGCGGCGGCAATGGCGGCAGCGTCACCGCTACCGTGACGGGTAGCGTCTATGCGCGCGGGCTTGCATCGGACGTCACATCACCCGAATTCTCCCTGGTCTTCGACCTGCAAGCGCTTGGCCTTACGGCCGATTTCACAACTCCAGCGGACCGTCAGAGGATCAACGGGTCGCACGGCGTCCTGGTTCAGAGCATTGGCGGCGGCGGGGGAGCTGGCGGAGTCAATATCACGGGCCAGGTGTCGGTTAGTCAGCCCGGCAGCGCAGCGGTCTCCAGCCGGGCGCTAGCGGTCGGAATTGGCGGTTTCGGTGGCGATGGCGGCGATGCCGGCACCGCAACACTCTATCTCGGTTCGAGCGATCCCGCAGCACGATCACAGATCCAGGCAATTGGCGATGATCGAACCGCAATTACGGTACAATCGGTCGGTGGCGGCGGTGGCGTCGGGGGGCTCAATATTAGCGGCGGCGTCGCCATGGCCGGCACGTTAACCGCCGGCATTGGCGGGTTCGGCGGTTTGGGTGGTCTTGGCCGTAGCGTTTTCGTCGATCTCGACGCGAATTTATTCGCATCCGGTGATAATTCACGCGGTCTGCTCGCCCAATCGGTGGGCGGCGGCGGCGGCCATGGCGGCATCAACCTATCTGGTGGGATGTCAGCTGCCGGCGGCGCCGAACCGGCGCTGGCCTTTGGTCTCGGCGGAGCGGGCGGCGCAGGAAATCGTTCTGACGACGTAACAGTGCGTCAGTCGGGCTCTATCTTGGTTGATGGACGAAATTCGGTTGGGTTACTGGCTCAGTCTGTCGCGGGCGGCGGCGGATCAGGTGGGTTCAACGCAGCCGCCGCCGTCAATCTTGCCGGCGGCGCGGGGCTATCAAATCCACTGCAGGGCTTTGGCTTCGGGATCGGGATTGGCGGCACCGGCGGCACCGGTGCGGATGCTGGCAATGTCGATGTGCGCAGCCATGGAGACATTATTATAAACGGGCGGTTCCGCGCGAACCCGGCGCCGGGTGAAGACATGCTCGAATCGGTGGACTTCACTGGCGGAGCGACAGGTCTTCTGGCGCAATCCATTGGTGGCGGCGGGGGGACCGGTGGCGTGAACGTCGCCGGCGCGATCGCTCCGACCGGAAACCCGGTCGTTATTGGGGTCGGCGGGTCCGGCGGTAGCGGAGGTGACGCCGGGACCGTCGATATTGTGCGGGGTACACAGACACTTGCTGCCGGATTGATCCGGACATTTGGTAGTAATTCCGATGGTCTCGTCGCTCAGTCATTGGGTGGCGGTGGCGGTATGGCGGCGATGAATTTTGTCCTCGCGGCCACCGGCGGGAATGCCTCACCGTCTGGCAGTTCGGTGTCTGCCATCATCAATGTGGGTGGATCAGGTGCCGGGGCGGGTGATGGTGACGACGTCTCTGTCACACATTTCGGCAATATCGTGACGAATGGTGCAAATAGTGATGGGCTGTTCGCGCAATCCCTCGGTGGAGGCGGTGGGTCTGCCACATTCAACATCGGCCTGGGCCTGATCCGCAATTCGAACTCTTTGAACCTGACCGTTGGCGGCGATGTCGGCACGGGCGGGACGGGTGGCGATGTCGCGGTTGCGCATGATGGAACTATCGTCACGGCCGGTGATAATGCCAATGGAATCATGGCGATGAGTGTTGGTGGTGGTGGTGGTAGCACTATGCTCGACGAGATCTTCAACGAGTTCTCGGATCATTCCCTGGATATCACGATCGGTCGTCGGGGCGGCACCGGTGGAACATCTGGGCATGTTGCTGTTGAAGCAGCGGGTCTGATTGACACGGCCGGTGATGGCGCCAACGGGATTTTCGCACAGTCCACAGGCGGCGGCGGCGGCAATAGTTCAGCGTCTTCCGTTGGCGCGACACGGGCCGGTCAGTCCAATCGGAATGAATACAGCGCTGAAGTGGCCGTGGGTCTTGAGGGCGGCGTTGGCGCCGTTGGCGGCGACGTCGATGTTGACAACGATGCTATGATCATCACGCGCGGTGACCGTTCACACGGGATTTTCGCGCAATCAACAGGCGGTGGCGGTGGCGCGGGCGGCGCGGTTGCCAACCTGGCCATCGATTCTAGCAGTGCGTTCTCCATTTTGACTGGCGGGCTCGGCGGGACGGGCGCGATCGGCGGCGATATTCTCGTCCAGAACAATGCCGATATCCTGACTCGAGGAGACGGTTCCGAAGGCATCCGGGCGCTCGCCACCGGCGGCGGTGGCGGCGTCGGTGGTCTTGTCGCGACACTCGGGACCCAAACCGGAGCTGCCGCGGGCAGTGGCGGGCCAACGACTTTGGATATCCGGGTCGGTGGTCAGGGCGGTGCCGGTGCGACAGGCGGCGCCGTGACGGTTGCAAACTCGGCAACGATCCAAACGCTTGGCTCAAATGGCTATGGCATACGCGCGCAATCGGTGGGCGGCGGCGGTGGAATCGGCGGCGCGGTTTTTAACGCGCGGATGCACCGCCAGGGCGGTAATCGCAGCATGGACATCAATGTCGGTGGTGCGGGCAATACGGGCGGCGCTGGTGAGGCGGTGGACGTTACCAATACCGGGACGATCTATACCGGGGACAAGGATGCGATTGGCATTGTCGCCTCCTCGATCGGTGGGGGCGGCGGCTCGGGGGGCGCCGTCCTGAACGCTGTAGCCGGAAATGTCGGATCAGGTGCGAACGCGTACCAGGTAGCTCTCAATGTTGGCGGATCAGGCGGCACGGGTGGCTCGGGCGGTGCAGTGACGGTGCGAAACAGGCTCGCGGAAGATGGCGTAGGCGATCCGATCGCAAACACCGGTCGCATCATCACTCTGGCCGATCGCGCTCATGGAATCATGGCGCAATCGATTGGCGGTGGTGGTGGCAATGGTGGTGTCGTTCTGACGGCGACCGCGATGAATAGTTCGCGCGATAGCCTCATCACCAGTCTCAGTTTTGGCGGCGCCGGTGGCAGTGGCGAGGTTGGTGGTCGTGTCATCGTCGTCAATGATGGTTTGATCGATACGAGCGGGGCGGGCGCACACGGCATTCTGGCACAGTCAGTTGGCGGCGGTGGTGGCAATGGGGCCATGGTCGCAAGTGTCAACGCAGCGTTCGGGGCCCGGGCGAGCTCACCTGTCCTGGCTGTCGGCGGGGTTGGCGGTGATGGCGGCGATGGTGGCCGCGTCGATGTCACCAATTCCGGGACGATTGTCGTTCGAGGGTATGAATCGCACGGTATTCTGGCGCAATCGATTGGCGGAGGTGGCGGGAACGCTTCCCTGGCCTTTGGTCTGACGGGAGAACCCGCTTCCCTGCTGTTATCGAATGCGATCGCATTGGCCGTGGGAAATACCGGCGGCGGTTCGGGAGGAACCGGGGGCGAGGTCAATGTTACCAATACCGGTGATATCTACGCGCTGGGTGATCGCTCCCAGGCGATACTGGCGCAGAGCATTAATGGCGGCGGTGGTGATGTTGGCGTCAATTTCAATGGTCTCGTTGGTTTCGAGACGATTCCGGTCATCGGTCCTGGCTCCAATCCGAACGTGACGCAACCGACTGTCGAAATGGCCGTGGGTAGTGTCTTGGCGTCAGATATGAATGCAAGCCGTGTCACGGTGACCAATAATGGCCGGATCTTTACATCGGGCGATCACTCGACCGCCGGGCTTGTGCAAGCCATTGGCGGTGGCGGTGGCAATGCCGAGTTGATCGTCAACCTGTCATCGAACCTCAACCTGCCCACCAGCCTCGCGCAGGAAGCGAGCCCGGCGTTTCAGATCGCCGCGTTGCGGGCCGTAAATTTCAACCTCTCACTCGGTGGCGTCGACGGCGCGCGCAACTCAGGCGCAAACGTCGTGTCAGAGAATATCGGCGAGATATCAGCCGTCGGTTTGAACTCCCACGGCAGCGTGATCCAGGCAATTGGTGATGGTGGCGGGCGGCTCCTGGCCGATATTTCTGCGCCGGCGGGTACGATGCTTGGTCAAGTTTCGCTGACGCTTGGCGGTGAGCAGGGCCAGGCGGGCTCCGGCGGCGATATTCACTATCGTCAAAGCGGCGTCATGATGAGTGATGGCAATCTGGCAAGCGCCGGCATCGTCCAGAGCGTCGGCGGCGGCGGCGGCCAGGCTGGCCTCTTCGTGACGGGGGATGGCGCCGCGTCGGGTCAGCTCTCGGCCAATCTGGGTGCAATCGGGGCGTCGTCCGCTCATGCTGGAGCGGTCGATGTCGAAGTTTCCGGCGGCCTTGCCACATTCGGCGATAATGCCACCGCCCTGGTGGTCCAGTCGATCGGCGCCGGTGGTGGCGACCTGCGCCTGGGCACTGGCCTTGTTCCGCAAATCCGGCTCGGCGGCATGTCCGGGGCACAGGGCGATGGCGGAACGGTGGCGGTGACGAGTTCAGGTGTCTTGTATACTGAGGGCGCCCATTCGCATGGTTTGGTTCTGCAATCGATCGGCGGCGGAGGAGGTGCTGTGTTTGGCACTCCGAGCGGCGCACAGCTTACCTTGAGCGCGGACAATCGGGGCGATGGCGGAGATATCTACCTGCGCCAGATCGGGGAAATTATCACTCGCGGTGAAGCCGCACGGGGCGTGATTGTACAATCTCTCGGCGGCGGTGGTGGCTGGATCGAGAACAGGCATGCAGGATCGGCCGGCGGTATCGGTCGTGGTGGGGTGATCGACCTTCGTTTTGACGGCGATATTCGCGGTCTCGGTGCCAACTCAATCGGTGTATTTGCGCAGAGCGCGGGCCGCGATGGCGCTGGCGGCGTAAGGATCGCGCTCGACGGCAATCTTGTGATGGCCGCTGCAGGTTCGACGGGTGTTCACGCGATGTCCGAAAGTTTAGCGGGCACAGCTGGCGCGATTGAGATCAATATTTCCGGGAGCCTCGCAGGGAACGGCGAGGGATCGACGGGCATCCATGCCGAGACGCGCGGCGGGCCTATGGCCGGCCCAACTCACATTCAGATCGGTGGCGACATCGTGCTAGCCGGGGATGACGTGATCGGCATTCGCGTTGATAGCCAGGCCGACTCCCTTGCCGGCGAGATTACTGTCGAAATCGAGGGTTCTGTCAGTTCGACCGGAAATAACGCACGTGGCCTAGATCTTCGATCCTGGGCGACGGGCGGCGCAGGCCGCGGCGGGGCGATCGACTTTTCCATTGACGGCACGATCTGGGCTGTTGGTCTGGATTCCACGGGCGTGTTTGCCCAGAGCGTCGGGCGCGATGGCGGCGGCGACATTTTCGGCGATTTGACCGGTCTGGTCCGCGGCGGCAGCGGCACGGGCCGCGGTCTGTGGATTGATGGCGGTGCGGATAATGTCTTCACCTTATCCGGTTCGCTTTCGGCGGTTTCCAACTGGGCGATCACAGCGACGACGGGCAATGATGCAGTGATCAATACCGGGCTGGTGATCGGCAATCTCGATCTGGGTTCCGGCACCAATTCCTTCGACAACCGGGCCGGCTCAACCTTCATCGCGATCAACACGATCGATCTGCGCGATCCGGCACCGGTCACCCAGACCCCGCTGGTTCTGCAATCGGCGCCGCGGGTTGCGGCGAGCACCCTTGCGGCCGAAGTTGGTGCAGCCTGGGCTGATGTCGCGGTGATGGACGCGCTTGATCCGGCCGAACTTGGCCAGGGAGGCGAGGTGGTCGGCGCAGCTTCAACGCCTCTGGTCAATCTCGACCAGGCGATGGCGGATCTGGACCGGGTTGCAGCCCCTGCAGCGCCCGCCCTGGTCAATCTGGATCAGGCGATGTCGAGCCTGAACGGGCTGATGTCGGCGCCGGTGGCGGCGAACAATATGATTGCGGTCACAGACTTGCCACCGATCATGGATCCCGCGGCAGTTGATGCCGGCGTGGCGATGATCGATGGCGGTGCCCAGGCGTCGCAGCCGGACAGCATCCATGTCACCAAGGGCGAAGCACCTGTGGTGATGGACGGGCTCGATCCGAACGCGACCGCGATGCCGATAGATGGCGGTGCCCAGGCGTCACAGCCGGACAGCATCCATGTCACCAAGGGTGAAGCACCTGTGGTGATGGATGTGCTCGATCCGGGCGCTGTGGCGATGCCGATCGATGGCGGTGCCCAGGCGTCACAGCCGGACAGCATTCACGTCACCAAGGGCGAAGCGCCTGCCGTGATGGATGTGCTCGATCCGGGCGTTACGGCCATGCTGATCGATGGCGGTGCGCAGGCGTCACAGCCGGACAGTATCCATGTCACCAAGGGTGAAGCGCCTGTCGTGATGGACGTGCTCGATCCGGGCGCGACGGCCATGCTGATCGATGGTGGTATTGATGCGGCCCCGGTTCAGCATGTTGCTGCCGCGGCTCCGGTCATTGCCGCTCCAGCGATCGGCGCGGCGACATTCAGCAATTCCGGCACGTTCCTGATGGGTCTGTCGGCCTCGCGTCTGCCAATCGATCTGCTCAATGGAGCCGAGTTTGGCAATCTCGATGCGATGGGTGATCCGGAGTTCAACCTCTATTACGGCACACGGGTGATCAATACCGTCGCCCTGGACGGCCATTTCGAACAGACGGCGGCGGGCCATATGGCCTTTGATATTGCCTTTGGTCCCTACGCCTCCGACCGGGTCGATGTGACGGGGACGGCCACGGTGGACGGAACCGGTGAGGTCATATTGACCTGGTTGGAGAATGCCGATCCGGTGACATTGTTCGCCGCGTCCGGCGGCGGTATCGACAATGGCCTGGACATCACCGATACGCTGGCGATCGATTATTCCATCGCGGCCGATAGCGGCGGCATCCACCTTTTGATCGATACCGATTTTGGTCTGCCGAGCCTGAACCGCAATGGCCAGGCGCTGGGCGGTCACTTGGACTCGGTCGTTCTGACCGGCGGCTCTGCCGGGATCGGCCGGCTGATGGCCTTCCTGGGCAATTTGCAGGCCGACGAGCTGGACGTCTATCAGGCGGTGTTTACCGAGCTCAATCCGGAATCCCACCTGGCAGCGCTGCAAGGCCAGTTCGCCTCGGCCAATACCCTGGCCGACGATCTGTTCAATTGCGGCTCTGCGGTCAGTGGCACGGACGACCAATGTGTCTGGAGCCATCTGGAACAGTCCTCGCGCGACCGGACGGCCAGCTTCGAGAACTTCGGCGTTGATGGCGGCTCGACGCGCTTTAGCGGCGGCTTCCAGCAACCGCTGGGCCATGACTGGTCGGTGGCCGTGGCCATCGGTTATGAGCAGATCAACCAGACCCAGATCAATGGCGGCCGGGCCATCTCCGACGGCCAGGGCTTTACCGCCGGTCTCGGCCTGGAACGCCAGCGTGCTGATGGGCATTATTACGGCTTCTCGGTCTCCGGTGGCTGGTCCTGGCTGGAGACGGCGCGCTCGGTGACGGTGTTCGAGCCGGGTCTGGGCCTGTCGGAACCGCAAACCGGGCATCTGCGGCTTGACGGCCATGTCGGCAATGTCTTCCGCACCGGTTCGGTCTTCGCCAATCCGTCCCTGGGTCTGGGTCTGACGGCGCTGCGCCATAGCGGTCTGACGGAGACCGGCCTTGATGGTCTCGGTGTCCAGGTGATCCGCGATACCCAGCTGATCGCCTCGCTCAACCCGGTCTTGCGGCTGGGCCATGTCTTCCATGAGAGCGAGACCGCACAGGGTGTCGTCTCATTGACCATGGGTGCCCGGGTCAGCTCGGAGGACCGGGTGGAACTGCCGATCCGCTTCACCGGCGCCAATCCGACCGCCGCCCCGGCCATGATCGGCACTGTGCTTGATGATGTCGGCTACCAGCTGGGCGCCGATATCGACATTGTCCGAAGTGACCGCGTCAATGTCAGCTTCGGCTACGCCGCCGAGTTCGGCGAAAACACCGAACACCACCGCACCGGCTTCGATGTCCGCATGCGGTTCTGATCCGCCGGGCCAGGCGTCTGTCATGCACCGCCGGCATCCGAAAGATGCCGGCAGGCTAGTGTTGGGTTGAGATCAAAAATCAGAGACCGGTGCGCACCCGTCTGACACCACCGCCATACATCCCCCCAAATGAAATCCACCACTCAGCGGGCGCCAAAAAGCCCCGCAATTCCCTGCGTTAGGCGACCGCCTCCGCGTTCTTCGTTCCCTGATTTTTTTCACTAAGCCGGGTTTTCCGGCGTCTAATACTATTGCTACTATTACCCGTTCCACGCGCCTTGCCCCTTTGGTGTTCGCTGTCGTGACGCGCGATTTTCGCATGCCCGGCGGGGGCGGGGACAAGTTTGACGACGAATCTTGCCGGTGAGCTTCAAAACTGGCCCGTCAATCGTCAGGGTGACAGACGGATTCTGCGTCGCTAGCCTGGCGCGATGGACGGAGAAAATTGGACCGAGGAGGAGAATGATCGGATCGTCGCGGATTATTTCGCGATGTTGGTCGACGATCTTTCTGGACGGCTCTATGTCAAATCCGAGCACAATCGGCTGCTCCGGGACCAGATCGGACGGTCGTGCGGCTCGATAGAGTATAAACACCAGAACATCAGCGCAGCCCTTCAAGCGATGGGTGAGGCATGGATCGCCGGCTATAAGCCGGCTTTCAACTTCCAGGCCACGCTAGAAAACGCGGTCGCGCGATGGTTGGTGCGACACCCCGATTGGCTTGCGCGTCGACCGGCTTGGCGAACCGGAGATTGGGGCGAATTGGCTGTGCGCGAAGAGGCGGTTGCTCCGGTGCTTCGATTTGATCCAGCACCTGAAGCGTCGAACCGACCTCCGCCCGATGAGCAGGAACAAATCGCGGCGATCGTTCGAAAGTTTGATGTCGCGGCCCGCGACGAGCGCAATCGCCAGCTTGGGAAGGCGGGCGAAGATTGCGTGCTTCAACACGAGCGGACGATTCTGCGCGATACCTGCCGCGATGACTTGGCGCGCAAGGTGCGATGGGTGTCGCACGAAGACGGCGACGGAGCGGGTTATGATATCGCCAGTTTCGATGATCGCGGCGCGCCGCGTCTCATCGAGGTCAAGACGACCAATGGTTGGGCGCGAACTCCGTTTCACATTTCCAGCAATGAGTTGAGGGTCGCCGAAGCCCATCGGACGGAGTGGAGATTGGTACGGTTGTGGGATTTTTCACGCACGCCGAGAGCGTTCGAGCTATGTCCTCCGCTCGACGCCCATGTTTCGCTGACGCCGACGCGTTTCCGGGCGAGTGTTCAATAGGGCAATGCGGCTAAGACACCATTTGGACACGCGGCCACCCGGTTCAAGGTTTTACGCGACATTTGGCGCATAATCTCCAATATGTGATGGTTCAAATCCGGCTGCCGCGTTCGCGGACGTTCCGGAGAACAATTCGTTGGCGTCTGACAACACCAAGGTGGTGGCTGGGCTCCGAAGACGCACGAGGTGACCGATGATGACACTCGTTCCCGACAAGACATTGATGGCCGAACTCAGTGACGGCCATATCAAGATGGGTGATCTCAAGAAGCGTGCGAAGGGGATCAAGGTCGATCATGAGCTGGCCCTGGAATTTTGGGCTTCCGGGCGCTTCTACCCACGCATGCTTGCCGTCCTCATCCTGGATAAGAAGCAATTGACCCAGGCCTCGATTGAGGTCCTCGTCGCCGATATGACCGGCCACCCGGACAAGGAGCGCGATTATCTGTCTGAATGGCTGCTCGCCAATCAGTTGATGAAAGACCGAAAGCTGACCGCGCTCATCCCGACATGGGCCGAGCACGCCTCGCCAGTCTTGCGCCGGCTCTTCTGGTATCATCAGGCTCGCCTGCGTTGGACGGGCCAGAAGCCTCCGGGCAATTCTGCGGAGTTGATGACGTCCTTGGAAAGCGGGCTGGAGCGCGAGGAGCCGGTTGTGCAATGGACGATGAATTTTTGCGCCGCTCAGATCGGTATCCGCGAACCGGAATACCGGTCCAGATGCATCAAGCTGGGCGAAAGCCTCGGCCTCTACAAGGGTGAGCGAGCGCGGAAAAACTGCACGCCGAATTACCTGCCGGAATTTATCCGGATTGAGGTGGGGAAGCTGGAGGGCGTTGTGAGAAGAACTTCGGCTTGAGCGCAGGGAAGGGCTCTGGCCGAACGGCGCCAACTCGCCGCCTGAGCTGCCTTGGGTTGCGGTCTTTCGAGACCGGCGCGCCTTCGTCTGACACCACCCGGGAGCGGGGTGCCAACCGGGAATGGCGAGCGGATAACAAGGTCCGCTCGCCTCCGGCTTGCCCATGGGCCTGGGATGTTGGTCGTTTCAGCGCAGGTCGGCCTTGAGCGCGGGGTGGCGATTCCCTCACTCCACGAACACGGGATCGAATTACAGCACCATCACGCGGCTTGTGCGGCGCGCAGGCGTGGACCATCGGCCCAGGCGGCGTGGGTGCCGCTGGATATCCGGTGCGGCAGGATGATGCGGCAGACCGGGCCGGCTTCGAAATTCTTGCTGTCGATCAGCACGCATTCCGAACGGTCTTCCACCATGTCGGTGATGAAGGAGACGAGATAGCCATCATCCTCGTCGACCGCGCCGATGCGCGGCGCGAAGGGCGCTTCGCTGCCATAACGCCCTTTACCGAAGGCGAGGCTTTGCGACTGGCCGGTCTCGTAGTCATGCTTGACGGCACCGGTGAAGAGGAACCAGCCCGGCTCTGTCGTGGTTGAGTAGGCATAGCGCGTCCTGGTGCCGGCACGCTCCTGGTTGAAACTGCCGAATTCGAGGATTCGATCGTCGAGATGGGCCTCGCTGCAGGCGCCGGTCTTCATGTTGAAGCGCCAGCGATGCAGTTTCGGCTTGAATGAGTTCTCGTCGACAAAGGCCATCAAATGGCCCATCCGCGGATCGGGATGATTGACCTCCAGCGGGCCTGGCACGGGCTGTTCCTGGAAATAGCCGTCGAGGATGACTTCATCACCCTCTTCCCAGGCATTCATCCAGTGCAGGACATAGGTCGGATCGGCCTCGAACCATTTGATCTGGTCGGGTGAGCCATAGCGCGGCACGATCGCGAAACGGGTCGGCATATCGCGATGGAAGCGCGTCGCGTGCCGGCCCTTTGCCAACGCCTCGGGATCCCAGAACAGCGGCAGGTCGGCGAAGATCGAGTAGTTTTTGGTGTAGGCCATATCATGCGGCAGGCGCGGCCCGGGCAGCGGGATCGGGATGTAGTGCTTCAGCTTGTTGTCGGGGCCGACGACGCCGTAATGCATGTAGGGCGCGTGGGTTGAATAGTTGAAGAACAGCAATTCCCCGGTCTGTTCGTCGACCTTGGGGTGGGCCGATATGCCGTCGAGCGGGACCCAGCTTTCCGTGCCGAATTGCTCCAGCGTATAGGGGTCGAGCCGATAGCCGTCGCCACACTGGTAGAAGGTCGAGAGGATCTTGCCGGCATGGACCACGACATCGGTCGAGGAACTGTCTTTCACGCCGCCATGTGCGCCCCAGCCCGGCCGGGTCGATAGACGGGGGTTTTCGGCGATGCCGGCCCAGAGCGCCTTGCCGGCCTCGGCCTCGGCGGCGAAGGCCTTGGTGCGGACCAGACGGTTGTGATAGGCGGCCTGGCCATCGCGGAAGGAGATCGCATGGATCATCCCGTCGCCGTCAAAGGGGTGGTAGAGCCCGATCGAACCATGCACCGGGTTTTCCGTATTGCGCACATAGACCCCGTCAATATCGGTCGGGATCTCGCCGATCACTTCCATCTTGTCGGCATCATATTCGTCGAAATTCGGCGTCCAGGCGCCTGACATATAGGGATGGCGCGGATCGGGCGGTGTGTGGGCAATGGTGTTGATCTTGACGGCGCTCATCAGGACGGGTCTCCGGACTTCGGTGGCATTGGAATGAAGCCGCTGGTGCGGGCGATATAGGCTTCATAATCGGGGCGGGAGCGCTTCAGCCCGCGCTCCAGCAGAGCCGCGCCGCTCCATTTCACCAGCAGGGCGGTCAGCAGGATCGGGCCGAGAATGGCGGCCCAGCCGATCTGTGTTTCGGCGGCAATGAGATAAAGCCCCCACCAGACGCAGGCATCGCCGAAATAATTCGGATGCCGGGTATAGCGCCACAGGCCGCGATCCATCACCTTTCCGGCGCTTTCAGGATCAGCCTTGAACTTCGCCATCTGCCAGTCGCCGACGCTCTCGAAGAAAATCCCGATCAAGGCGAGGGCGGCACCGGCCAGGGCCAGTGGGCCAAGCGCAGCCGGCGTCGTCGAGATCTGTCCCAGCTGCACCGGTAGCGAGACGATCCACAGCAGGACCGCCTGCAGCATGAAAACAAATTTGAAGCTGTGCCAGTGCCGGGCTTCCGGTTTAACGTGCTTGAACATGGCGGCATAGCGCTTGTCGGGACCTTCCTTGCGCCAGCGCCAGAACAGATATCCCCCCAGACGCAGACCCCAGATCGTGGTCAGGGCGAGCAGAAGCAGGCGGCGCTCGGCGGCGCCATCGGGTGTCAGCAGGAAACTCAATCCGGCGACAAGAATGAAACCGAACGCCCAGAAGGAATCGATGAAGCTGACATCCTTCAGCGGGATACTGATCGCCCAGAGCACCAGCATCATGCCGATCAGCATGATGAGATTTGTGCCCAGCATCATCATCACATCGCCCATGTCTCGTCTCCGCTCGGTTGGTCTGCCATCGCTGGCACAAAAATCGACCACGCCGCTCCGGGATTACCGGCACGCTGCGCCTCGATTCCGGCGGCGCCCGTCGGGCACCGGCATGCTCATGGAGTAGGTCTTGTTATGCAATTCGGTTATGACGCTATACGCCGGACCTCGACGCTGTCAATTCGCGCCGGTGCTCTGATTTCGGGGGCGGCGAACGCCTGAGACTGATGAAGTTGGCCGCGGCCTGTGGGTTGTATGGTAATATCAGGGCCATAGTCAGTATTCGGGGGCAAGGGTCCAACGCCCCGATTTTGCGTCAGGTTGCGGCCGTCGCATTCGATGAGGCGCCGATGGCCGGGAAGTTTATTCGCACCTGCTCGATATGGCGCAGCCTTGAGGTCATTGGCGATACCTCGACCCTGCTCATCCTCGAGGCCAGCTGGCTCGGCGCCCGCCGTTTCGCCGATTTGCGAAGCCGCACCGGCATCCTCAAACCCTTGCTCAGTGACCGTTTGAAGCGTCTCATCGCCGCGGATATTTTTGAGAAGCGCCTATATTCGCAAGCGCCGCGCCGGTTCGAATATCACCTCACCAAAAAGGGCCGCGACCTGTATTGGACATCGCTGATGATGTTGCGATGGGAGCGCAAATGGGCCCCGCCCGACGGGAAAATCGAGATCATTTTGCGCCACAAGACCTGTGGCGCCGTGTTCGACCCGGTCCCGATCTGTTGCGCATGCAGGCAGGAGGTGACGGCGCGTGAGGTCGACTGGGCCGAGGGCCCGGGCGTCGGCCTGATGGCGGCGACCTATAGCCGGCGCCGTCGCTATCGCGATATGGCGGCCGACCGTCCCGCCGAATCCACTCTGCTCGACCATGTCGCCCAGATCACTGGCGATCGCTGGGCCAGCCTGGTTCTGCGCTCGATCTTTACCGGCCTGCGCAAATTCGACGAGATTTGCGAGGATACGGCGATTGCCACCAATATCCTGTCGGAGCGCTTGAGCTGGTTGTGCGCGATCGGTGTGCTGGCGATGCACCCCTACAGCGAACGGCCGGCCCGATTTGAATATCGCCTGACCGCCAAGGGGATCGACTATTACTCAATCCTGCTGATGCTGCTGCAATGGGGCGATAAATACTATGTATCGCCGGAAGGCCCGCCCCTGCTGTTGATGCACACGCCGTGTGGCTCCGAGCTGGAGGCGATTGTCGCGTGTTCCGCGTGCCAGCAAGCGGTATCTCCGGCGAGTGTGGAATACGACGTTGCCGAGACGCGGAAAGCCGGCGCACAACACGCGCAGAGCGCCCCCTCTACCGCGTCCCGACCTCACGAATAAGCCAGACTTTGCGCCTGGCGTCAGACGCGTTCGATAATCATCGCCGCTCCGACCCCGGAACCGCCATGCAGCACGGCCAGGCCCAGCGTGCCACCGTCGCGCTCGAGACCGGCCAGCAGAGTCGTCAGCAAAATCGCACCGCTCGCCCCCATCGGATGGCCCATGGCGAGATGCCCGCCTTCCGGATTGACCTTGGCGAGATCCGGCGCGTAATCGCGCTCGAACTTGACCGGCGTGGCGGCGAAGGCCTCCATGAATTCGATCCGGTCGATATCATCGAGCCTCAGCCCAGCCTCGATCAGCGCCGCTTCCATGGCGGCAAAACCGGCGGTGAGCTGGAGCACCGGGTCGGCACTGGCCTCGGTCGCGGCGCGAATAACGGCACGCGGCTTGAGCCCGACCGCCGAACCGGCCTGACGGCTGCCGAGCAGGACCAGGGCGGCACCATCGGCGATCGGCGGACAATGGGCGACCGTGTGGACGTGCTCGATCGCCGACAGTTCAGGCCGGGCGGTCAGCATCACATCATCAAAGCCCTGCGCGCCCATCTGCTCGAAGGCCGGCGCGAGGCGGGCCAGTGATGACATGGATGTGTCGGGCCGTACCGATTCGTCCTGTGCCAGCAAGACCGTACCATCGGGACCGCGCACCGGAATGACTTCTTCGAGCGGCCCCTTCGCCCAGGCCCGGGCCGCGCGCTGGTGTGAGCGGACAGTGACGGTATCGAGCGCCTCGCGTGAAATCCCCTCCATCGTTGCCATCAGATCGGCCGAGAGCGGTACGGGAACATAGCGCAGGGCGCGGGCGGTTGCCGGATCGTCGTAATAATGAGCGTGGTCGGCCAGGAACGGAACGATTGACATCATCTCGACGCCGCCGGCCAGACGCAGCCGGTTATCGCTGGTCGCAGTGGCTTCCAGCGCCGCCACCCGCGTCGCCGTCAGGCCGGAGACGCAATAATTATTGAGCGTCCGGCTGGTCATGTTGGTCGGCAAATTCGCATGCAGCTTGCTGACCAGCGCCAATTGTCCGCCCTGCGCGCCGACCTGGCCGACGCAGCCGAGTGTCAGAGAAGCGACATCGTGGAGCGCGGCCTCGCCGCAGCGCGACCCCAGCGCGCTCACCAGTTGGCCGACCAGTTCATGCGGCGTCAGACCGGATAGGGCGCCGCCCGGCCTACCCTTGCCGCGCGGCGTTCGCACGGCATCGAAGAGGAAGATCGCGGTCACAGGATCAAACCCCGATCACGAAACAGGCGCTCGCCGTCGTCGAGCCGCCGACATTATAGGTCGCAACCGTGCGTGCGCCCTCGACCTGGGTGTTGCCGCTACGCCCGGACGTCTGGCGCCAGGCATCGAGCGCCATGCGCACGCCGGTCGCGCCGACCGGATGCCCAAGCCCGATCAAACCACCCGACGGATTCACGGGCAGGGCGCCGCCCGGCGCAATCATACCGGATTCCACAGCCTTCCAGGCCTCGCCCGGTGCGGTCAGCCCGAAATGCTCGATCGCCATGTATTCGGTAATGGAAAAACAGTCATGGGTTTCGATGGCATCGAGCTGGCTCGGGTCGGCAATACCAGCCCGGCTGCAGGCATCGATGATCGCCTTGCGCACCCAGGGGAACATATAGCCCCCTTCATTGCGGGTTTTCGCCAGCTTGGTTTCCATCAGCAGCGGTGCCGTTGTGTGACCCCAACCCTTGAAGCGCGGAATATCTGCCAGATCGAGCCCGCGCCTGGTCGCGTATTCCTGCGCCACCGCCTTCGAGGCGAGGAAGAGGGCCGCAGCGCCATCAGTCACCTGGCCGCAATCGCTGCGGCGCATCCATCCTTCCACCACCGGATTGGCGTCATCATCGGCTTCAAAGCTCGCTTCGGTGAATGTCCAGTCGCGCGACTGGGCCGCCGGATTGCGCTTGGCATTGTCGAAATTGATCCGGGAAATCTCCGCCAGATGCTGCCGGTCGAGCCCGTAGCGCCGGTCGTATTCCTCGGCGAGATCGGAGAACATGGCCGGCCAGAGATAACGCGCGCCCAGCGCTTCGCGCTCCGCCCAGGCGGCGGCGCCGAGAATCTCGGCCGCGCGCTGACCCGGCACATTGCGCATCAGCTCGACGCCGACGACAGCGGCCAGCCCGTAGCGCCCTGCCTCGATATCGGCCATTGCCGCCATGATCGCCATCGAGCCAGAGGCGCAGGCCGCTTCGTGACGGCTGGTCGGCTTGCCCTCAAAATCCGGGTCGACATGCGCCATCATGCCGCCGATCAGGCCCTGGCCGCAGAACAGCTCGCCGGCGAAATTGCCGATATGGATGACATCGACATCCCGCGCCGCCACATCCGCGGCATCGAGCCCGGCCTGCGTGGTCTCCGAGATCAACTCGAACAGCCCCTTATTGTCGCGGGTCCAGTTGCGGGCGAAATCGCTTTGCGCACCGCCGAGGATATAGACAGGTTCGGACATCGTGTTCAGGCCTCCTGGCCGGGTTTCGCTCTTGCTTGTGCAGGTGTTCGCCCAATTCAATGCCGGCACGGTCAGGCGCGGGCTTTCGTGCTCGCCAAATTTACGGGCCAGAGATCCGATCCTAGACTCGCGGCGTAACTCGAGGCCAGCCGCTTGACGATGTCTGCGATCGATTCGTGGGCATGAATTGAGCCGACGCCCTGTCTGGTAGACCTCTCATCGTTCCGGCCGTTGACCAGAGAGGAGGGGTCAGCAAAGGCGACCGCGCCCTTCGCTGACTTATTGTCAGTGTCCATCCCGTTGCGCGCAAGGCTCGCTTTCAGCCAGCGCGCCATTTCAAACAGAGCGGCACGAACTCTCGATGCGGGCAGGGCGGGGCCTCAATCCAGTGCGTGGCCCGAGACCGGTTCGCGTTTGTCTGACACCACCGCCACTAACCCCCGACACCGGTCTCAGCCTTCGGGCCTGCCTCGCCAAGGCGCGGTAACAGGGCGGTTTTTTGCACCACCATCCCTATCTGGGAGGTTGTCAGAGGAACTTCGCCTTGAGTGCGGAGCGGTAGTTCCCTAGCATCCCCGGATGCGTAATCCGTTCAAATATTTCAAGACTTCGCCGGAGATCATCCGCCTGGCAGTGATGATGTACATCCGCTATCCGCTCTCGCTGCGAAACGTCGAGGCCCTGCTCCATGAGCGAGGGATCGATATCACGCATGAGACGGTGCGGTTCTGGTGGAATCGCTTCGGGCCGATGTTTGCCTCGCGAATCCGCAAGAAGCGGGTACAGAACCATAATCACTCAAACTGGGCCTGGCATCTCGACGAAGTTTTCGTGAAGATAAACGGTGAGCTTCACTATCTCTGGCGCGCGGTTGATCACGAAGGCGAAGTGCTTGAGGCCTATGTCACTAGGCGGCGTGATCGCAAGGCAGCGCTGAGGTTTTTGCGTAGAACGATGAAGCGATATGGCAATCCACAAGTCGTGGTGACCGACCGGCTGCGATCCTATCGGGCGGCAATGAACGTGATCGGTAATGTCGGCCGCCAGGAGACGGGGCGTTGGCTCAACAACCGGGCCGAAAACTCGCACCTGCCCTTCCGGCGAAAGGAACGCGCCATGGGCAAGTTTCGCAGCTTCGAGACCCTACAGAAATTCGTTTCCGCCCAATCATCCGTCCACAACCACTTCAGCCACGAACGTCACTTAAACCGCAGAGAAGCATTCAAGCAGAACCGATCCGCAGCCCTGGCCGAATGGCGCCAACTCGCGGCCTGAGCTAAGCTCGATGGTCGATTTCGGAGACCGGTTCGCGTTCGTCTGACAGCACCCAAGTTGCGTAGTTTTGAGACCCTGCAAAAGTTCGTTTCAGCCCAGTCATCCGTCCAAAATCACTTCAGCCAAGAACGTCATCTAAACCGCAGAGAAACATTCAAGCAGAACCGTTCCGTCGCTCTGGCCGAATGGCGCAAACTCGCCGCCTGAGTTAAGGTTGATTGTCGAAATCGGAGACCGGTTCGCGTTCGTCTGACAGCACCTATCGACGCGCCATGAAGAAACAGGCCATCCCGCAAGCCACGTCACACCCTCGGAGAAGCGGATTCTGTCAAATGAAGTCCATCGCAATCATGCAGCCTGTGTATTTGCCGTGGCTGGGTTATTTTGAACAAATCGGCGTCACGGACACTTTCATGTTCCTCGATGACGTCCAGTATACCAAACAGGATTGGCGAAATCGAAATCGTATCCGGTCGCCGGGTGGATGGTTCTGGTTGACAGTCCCCGTTAGTCAATTGCGGTTTGATCAACCAATATCGGAAACTCATATCCGGGATGATTATTGGAAGAGAAAGCACATTTGTTCACTTCACCATAATTACAGAAGCGCGCCATTTTATAATGAGATCCTCGCGATCATAGAGCCACATATTTACGCGGACGATCCGAAACTGATCACGCTCACCATGGGGCTTATAGAGAGTTTGGCCGACTACCTCTCAATCGGGTCCACTTTCCTTCGTGCCTCGGATGTTCCGAGAACCACGACTGACCGAAATGCGCGCATTATCGAGCTCTGCCGGCATGCCGGCGCAAATTGCCTCTACACTGGCCCAGCTGCCAAGGCCTATATCGACTATGATCTGTTCGAGCGGAATGGCGTGGATCTGGTTTTCCAAGATTATCAGCACCCGACCTACAAACAGATGTTCGGCGGCTTCGAAAGCCATATGTCCATCATCGACCTGTTGATGAATTACGGTAAGGCGGCACGCGATATTCTGCTTTCATCGCCCCTCCCGCTTGGCTTGTCGAAGAAGGTGTCGATGCTGCGAAAAGATGGCGGCGAGGGAGGCTTGCCCCCTGACGCGAGACCGGATAGGCGTTGAGGCATGATTTGCACACCGCCCCGAGGGCGTTTCCGAGTGAGCCATCGCGACCAGAACCCGTTCGCGAATGTCTGATCTGATACCCCGGCCGGTCCCGCCAATCCGACGGGCCAAGAGCCGGTCTGGCCGGGCTGGGGATATGGAGGTGATCTCATGAAAACCGTTGAGATACTGCCTGAGGTGCAAGGCCTCGACGATGCTGCCTTTCTGGATTCATTTCGGCTGGCCGGTACAGGACCTGACGGCCGGTTCGAGATCGCGCGCTCGGAAGCGCTGTTCGGCTGGCGTGAGATCTCGCCACTCGTGCGATCAGATATGGATTGCCTTGAGATTGGCGCTGGAGCTGGACTGCTCGCGGCGCTGGTAGCAAGGCGGGTCGCGTCCGTCGTTGCCGTGGAGCCGGTCGCCGATGGTTTCGTGGAGGGCGGAGAGATTCTGACCCGCGTGGAAGCGGCTCGTCCTGACCGGCTGGAGTTCAGCCGAACAACATTCGAAATGTACCCGGCCGACAAGACCTTCGACCTGATCTGGTCGGTCAATGTGTTCGAGCACTTGTCCGATTGGCAGGCTGCCCTCGAAAAAGCCTATTCTCAGCTCAAGCCCGGCGGGCAGTGCATCATTCTGTGCCCCAATTATTCCATTCCCTACGAGCCGCATTTCAGCCTGCCCCTGTTCGTGGGGCCGAAACTGACACGTCAGCTGTTCCGGCGCCATATCGAAGCCCACGAAGCGAGCAGGAATGCGGCAGGCCTGTGGGACTCCCTCAATTTCATCAAGGCGGGCCAAGTGCTGGCCTTCTGTCGTGAGCACAGCATTCCGGTGAGTCTGGATGATGATCTTCTGGGCCGCATGTTCACGCGGATCCAGACGGAATCGAACCTGCGGCGGCGGCACGGTCTTCTACGGCAGCTGATCGGGTTCGCCAGTCGTATCCGGCTGACAAACCTGGTTTGTGCGTTGCCGCCGACCTGGCACCCGTATTCGGGGTTTCACATAACCCGGCCGTCAGATTGATCGCGTTTCCGCCGCGCTCCGCCAGCAAGCCGCATAACCGCAGCCGGACAGGTTAGTCGGGCAAGGCGGGCGGCCGTTTGGGCCGGATCTCGCGAATGCTATAGGCCGGTTTCTTCGAGGCCACGTCCAGTATTCGGATGAAATACTGACCTGTAATGCCGATCGCCGCGAGGTTGAGGCCGCCAACACCCAATATTGCGACCATAATCGAGGTCCAGCCGGGGGAAATCGGAAATCCGAGCAATTTCCGGGACATCACAAAAATGATGAGCGCCAGGCTGCTGGCCGCCAGAAAATATCCAAGTGTCGCGAACGCGGTCAGGACAAGGTCAGAATTGCCGATCAGCAGGTTTGAAAACTGTGACAGGCGACGTCCGAATGAATACCGGGATTTGTCATAGGCGGAGGCCTCATGGGGTGTTTCCACGGTCACAATATCGCGCGTGACCTGCCGGATCAGGGCCGGAATAAAGGGACGATTGGTCTGCACTTCCAGCATGCCGTCAACGACGTGTCGGCGGATCAACTTCAACGGAGACAACGCCGCTCTCTGCTGCAAAATCCAGCCGTCAAATTTTTGCTTGATGCGGCTCGTGACGCGCTGTGAAACTGAATGCTGTTTCTTGGTGTGGGACGCGGAGACGACATCGTGATCGCGCAATTCAATCAGCAGCGGGATGTCTTCCGGCCGCTGTTGCAGATCGTCATCAATGGTGACGACCCATGCGCCGCGGCTATGGGCCAACCCACAGATAACGGCGCCGGGTTTTCCAAAGTTTCGGCTCAACGTGATGATGGTGACGCCGGCTTTCTCGGCCACAATATCCAGCCAGCCCTGTGTTTCCTCGCGCGAAGAGCCATCATCGACCAGGATGATTTCGAAGCTGGCGCCAACCGAATCCCGAAACATCGCTTCCACTCGTTCGACGAGTTCAACCAGCTGTCGGCCGCTATTAAACACGGGGACGACAACTGAATATTCGACCAAATCTGGCATTCCGAGCTTTCAATCAACCACGCGCGGCAAGATGGCCAAGTTCAGCAATGTTGTCGATATCTGCACGCCCCATTTCTACAGGCCGGCTTGATGCGGCGCGGCGCTCCTCAGCGCCGCGCTGCGGTCAATGGGGGCAATTGAAACGCCATGATTGATCCTGCGGTCACACCATCGGATAGTGCGCCTCCGCGAAGCGAACGAGAATCGATCATGGCAATCCCTCTGGCCTTCTTGATGTGCAGTGAAAGGTCAGGCAGTAATTTCATCACCGCATTGCTCAACGGCCACCCTGAAATCAGCGGGCCGCCGCCCTCGCATCTGTTTCGCCTGTTTGGATTGAACCACTCGCGCTACGAGCCCTTGTCTGACGACCGAAACTGGGACGCCTTCCGGACGGATTTCCTCGACGCATTCGAAGCCATGCCCGGCCGGTGGTCCAGCACTGTGAATCCACACTTGTTCGATGTCGGCCCGCCCGAGCGTTCGATCGCCAAGGTGCTGCAGTCGGTCTATCTCGCCGAGTGTGAAGCGGACGGCGCCCGGCTGGTATTTGTCAAAGAGAACCAGCTGCATACTTTTTTGCCCTTTGTCCTGGAGAATTGGCCAGGAGCGCGCTTTGTCCACCAGATTCGAGACCCCCGCGATGTTGCCCTGAGTTGGCTGGAAACCGGGAACATGCCCGGGGGGATTGAAAAGGCGATCTGTCAGTGGATCGCCGATCAAAGCGGTTCGCTGGATGCGCAACGTCAATTGATCGATCCGCCAAATCTCCTCTCGGTCCGCTATGAGGATATTCTAGCCGATCCCCATGGGGCGGCGCGACGTTTCTGTGACTTTCTCGGCGTTGAGTTTCGAGGCGAAATGCTTGATTTTTATCGCAATGGCCGCACGAAGGACAACGCGTCGCTATATGGTGCCTGGAATAATCTCGACAAGCCGGTTCTAAGTGGCAACAGCTTCAAGTTCCGCAAGGGGTTGACCCCCGCCGAAATCGAATACGTTGAATTGCGCTGTGCCGACCTCATGAGCGAGTTCGGGTATGCGCTGGAATCCGCTGCCCGGGATTGCCCCGCCCGGGAACGTCTGGAGCGGTGCAAAAAAATCGAACCGGACGTGCGGTTGTCAAAGGCGCACCAATATGAATCGGTGGATGATGAAGTGATGCGCAAACGCCGAAAGGCCCTGATCGAACGCGTTATCAGCCGGCTCCCGCAAGCGGGCGGGGCCGTTTTAGCCCCTGGCTCCAATCCCACGACCGGAGGCGCGCAAGATGCCTAAGCGCACCAATGATTATGAAAGGCTGGGCGGGTTCCGAGCCGTTCTCAATTCCGTTTTTCTTCTCAACCTTGTCAGGTCTGTGCTGGGACGCTCGAGGGTGACAGGCGTGCTCGCGACGGAATTCATCCAGGCGAAGGCCGGGGAGAGCGTTGTCGATCTGGGCTGTGGCCTGGCGGGAATTTTGCCATATTTGGATGGTGTCAGCTATGTCGGCGTTGATGCCGATGCGGAGTGCATCGCGACGGCCAACAAGCGCTTTGAGACCAAGGGGCGGTTCGTCTGTGCGGACCTGCTCACCATGCCGGCATCGGCCTTGCCTGCCGCTGACCTGGTGTTAATCCGAGGTTTCCTGCATCACCTGGATGACGGCCATGCCCGCGCGATCTTGAAGTTGGCCGCGCAAACCCTCAAGCCGGAAGGCCGGTTGATCACGATTGATCCCGTCAGGACTGAGAAACAGAATCCGATCGCGAAACTCCTAGTTTCAATGGATCGCGGGCCGCATGTGCGCTACGCGCCAGCCTATCGGGCATTGATCGAGGCGGAGTTCGGGATAGAAAAGCTGGTAACGCGCACCGACCTGCTGCGCTTGCCATACACCCATTGCATATCGGTCTCGCGTCCGAAGGCCGAGCTCAAACCCGAATAGGCGTCGCCGGCGAGCGGTCGAACGCCTCAGCGCAAACCGGCCTGATCGAGAAATTTCGAGACGTGCGAGATGACGAAGTCTTGCTCCTCATCGGTCATATTATTGTAAATGGGCAGGCGGATCAGGGTGTCAGAGGCCAATGTGGTCTGCTGCATGGATCCGGACGCTTTGCCGAATTTGCGACCGCCGGGCGTGTCATGCAGTGGCACATAGTGTGACGCCGCCACGATCCCGGCCTGCCGACAATAGGCCACCAGCGCTTCGCGAAGCTCAAAGGACGGCAAACGCAGGTGGTAGATATGTCCATTATGCTCTGCCTGATCCGGTATTTGCGGTGTCAGAATCTCGCTGAGCCCGGAGAATTCGACATCATACCGGTTCCAGACTTTCAGACGCTGGAGGGTGCGGGATTCGGCAGCCTCCAATTGCGCGAGAAGAACCCCGGCCGCGAGTTCGCTCAGAAGGAATGATGATCCGAGCGTCATCCATTCGTATTTTGCCCGAGTTCCGCGGCGAAACTCAGCCCGGTCGGTTCCCTTGTCCTGGACCTTTTCTGCGACGGCAGCCAGCTTCGCGTCATTGATGAGAAGGGCGCCGCCCTCGCCGCATGTGATGTTCTTGGTGTGGTGAAAGCTGAGGGCGCCGAGGCTGCCAAAACTGCCCAATGGGCGACCGTCCCATTTGGCACCGACACCTTGAGCGGCGTCCTCCAGCAGCAGAAGGTCATGACGCTCGCAGATATCGAGGAAGGCGCCCAAGTCACATCCGACCCCGGCATAGTGCACAACCATGATCGCCCGCGTGCGCGACGAAATTGCGGCTTCTGCCTTGGCAGGGTCGATATTCAATGTGACCGGGTCGATGTCGACAAATACCGGCACGCCACCGCGCAGAGCGACCGCATTTGCGGTCGAGACAAACGTGAAGCCGGGCATGATGACTTCATCGCCAGGCTGGATGTCGAATATCAGCGTCATCATCTCAAGCGCCGCGGTGCAGGACGGCGTGATCATGGCTCGCGAGCACTGGCAGTTGGACTCGAGCCAAGCCTCGTTGGCACGATTGAACTCACCTCCGCCTTCGAGCTTTCCACACTGCATGACGCGTTCGAGATAAGTCCGTTCGACCGTCCCGAAATCCGGTTTGCAGAACGGTATTGTGACCAGTTTGCTCACGTCATCACCCCTATGCGCGTGCGTCGAACATTTTCTGACATCCCATATTCCGTAAGGATATCCCGAGATTTATCGCTACGACGGAAAGTAACGCAGCTTCCGTATGTCGCTTACATGTTTATCATCAATTCGATTGGCGCGACGCGAGCTCGACCAAAAGGGGCGGTAAATTGACAATGCGAGGAGCAACGGCCGCGAAACTTCTTCGCGTCGGGCTGACAATCGTCAGCCTCGTCGCGCTCGCGATCTGGCTGCCCTATGCGTCTTTGGCCAATATTATCGCCACAGCGCGCCTGGACTGGTTCGTGGCGGCAGCAGCCGTGGCGGCATCGCTTGGCTTGCTCGACGCGCTGAGAGTCGCGATCCTGCTCGGCCTACCCGGCAAGGCCTTCGTGCAGAACCTCCGGATAACTTTCCTGGCGGCGCTCACGGCTCAATTGCCGACCGGCCTGATCGGCGGTGACCTCTATCGAAGCGTTGCTCTGCGCGTCCTCGACGAGAGCACTGAGAGCATCGTTTCAACCCTGATGATTTCCCGCCTGATGTCGCTCTTCGCGATGCTTGTGGCGCTTTCCGTTACCAGCGCCCTGATGTTGTCTGGCCTGACCTCGACGCCGGCCTCTGCGAGTGGCATGTCCACGATGGCGGTGTTGTGTGCGGGCGGCGTCCTGGTTTCCGGCGTGCTGTCTGCGGGCGCGCTGGCCTACCGGTTGCCATTCTGGCGTCGGTGGAGCGTTATTCGTGACGTCCTTGGCCGCATCCGGGCCGTTTCGCTACATCAGTTCGGCGCCGCGATGGCGATCAGCATTGGCCTTGTCTTCGTTCGAGCCGCGGCGCTGTGGATGGCGATCAATGCCATCGGTCTCAATGTCAGTCTCGATGTCGCGATCCTGGCGCTTTCGGCGGGCTTTTTGCTCTCTGTAATCCCGCTTACAGCCGCCGGGATCGGGCTTCGTGAAGCCGGCATTGCAGGGGTACTGGTTCTGTTTGGCGTCGATCCCGGTGTTGCTGTTTTCGGCGCCATTATTTTTCGGGCCGTCGCCTTGGCAGGCGCTGTGGCCGGTTATGTCGTCACTCAACTTTTGGAATGGGCGCTTGTTTGGGGGCAGGCTTCGCGATGAGCAAGGCAAGCAATCTCGTTTTTCTGTCCGGCTCGCTAAGGTCCGGAACCAGCCTTGCGGTGAGGCTGCTCGCGGCGGCAACCGGCGGCGGATGCTATCCGCAACCCATGCCCCTGATCATGGTTCGCCTGATGGGCGAATTCTTGCGCCAGCAGGGCTTCTCGGAACCTCATTGCCAGTACCCGCTTACCGACGAGGTTTTCGACACCGCATTCGATCGTTGTGAATTCCTGGCCTTCCTTGGATCGCGGCAAATCACGCCGGGTGAAGCTTCGTCCTGGCTATCGGAATCGAGCCCCTATTCTGGTGTGTGTTTCCGCCCGGATGCTGGCATTGACCGGCTGGCGGGATGGCCCGGAGGGCGGCTGGCGGAGCTGGCTATCCAGTATCTCGGCTTCTCCGGTGATACCGGCCAAGGCATGGTCTGGAAGGAGACCAATTGCGAGGCCTTCCTTCCCTACTTCCTTGAAGCCGGCGCCAAGGTGGTCATCATCGTTCGCGACCCGAGGGATACCCTGACCTCTCAGCTCTATGGCAAGGCGGACCGTTATATCGGATCCCCTCGCCCGGTCCTCTTCCAGATTCGCCAGTGGCGAAAGTCGGTGGCGTGGGCAATGGCGGCCGATCAGTCACCGCATGGCTCAATGCTGCGTTTTGAATCATTGATCCGCGAGCCCGAGGATACACTTGCGCGGCTGTTGTCCAAGATCGGTCTGGCCGACTCACGGCCACTGGAAGGCGCGCTGGACGGCTGGCAGGCCAATACGTCGTTCGACGCCAGGCCGGGGATATCGGACCTGCCGCTCGGTCGACATCGCGAGCATATGCCGGCTGCGATCAGGGCCTTCATCGAGGCGGCCTGCCTTCCCGAAATGCGGGCGCTCGGAATTCCGAACCCGCTCTCAAATCAGGATGCCATCGATTTGCTGGAAACCGGGCCAGGAGATGAGGCGATCCATCGGCCGGAACTGCACAGTTACGCATATACCGATGCGCGCCGATGCGAGGAGGTCGCGAGGTTTCGATCGCTAATTGACACCAATGGGAAGTTCGACTCACAAACCCACATCACGGCGGAGGCTCACGCAGCCCTCTTGCCTGCGATGTGTGGCTGAATTGCTGAGGGACTAGGCATTGGCGCTTTTCGGAGACCTGGGCTGCATTTCAGAAGTTCCAAGATTATTGAGTGAAAGCGCCGAATGTTCGATTTGAGCACGTTACCGACTTTACAATTTCCGCGACGATGGGCCGGGCAAATCCGGGAGCGTGGCATTGCGCCGTTTCATGTCCTCTTTGCGCTGATCCTGATTGTCTACCCGGTCAGCGTCCTGCTCAACCTGAACAAGGCAATCGAGTTCAGCGATACCGGATTTTACTATAATTCGTTCGCCAATATGGATCAGATACGCGAGCAGACGACCCAGTTTGCCGTTGTCTGGAATCTCTTGCCGATACCCGATTCAATCGTCCTGCACAGGCTCACATCCTGGTTGTTGATTGTCGCCACTTCTGCGCTGCTGGCCAGCCAGGCTTGGAAGCTTGTCTGGCCAAAACGAAAGCTCGAAGTTGGGGAAGTTGTTTTTCTCTATGCATTTGGTGCTGGAGCGGCGTCCCTGCAGTATTTTTGGTGGCTCCCGGATCCGTCCTATAACTTTATCGGGTATTTTTTGAATGCCGGCTCTCTGGCGCTGACATTCAGAGCCATTCGACTCATGCTGGACGGTAGCCGCGTCCCACGCCTGACCATTCTTGGCATCGGCGCGCGATTGCCGCCGAAGCCTTTATCCGCCCACCAACGGCCCTGGCCTTGGCCGCTGTTCTCCCCGCCCTTATCCTTGCCGCCGCACGCCCCAGTTTCAGGCAGTTGGGCGCACTCTTGGTGTTCGGTTTCGGGGGCGCGCTTGCCTGTCTGGTGACGCTCACAATATTTCTCGAGCCGCTCACGAACACGATCGCCCGGGTGAGTGGTGGTCTGGAGCGCCGGGAGATCTTTGAATGAGGCGATTTAATCAGCGAACGCTTCCGGCGCCTCAGGACGGAGATCTGGGAATATCTGTCTGATGCCTGGTTCCCGACCCTTTGCATAACGGCCGGGGCTGTTGGTCTTTCCAGACCGCGCAGCGGCGACAGGGCGAAAAATATCATACATATCGTCGCCGGGCTTGCGACGGTCGGCGGGTGGACGCTGCTCCTGGGCGATTTTTATCGAGACTTCCAGGATTTGAACCCGGCGAATATCCGCGTCTTTGCAAGCCTGTTCATTGCGATGGGGGCCTGTGCGATCCTGTACGCAAGCCTCATCTTTGTCGGCCGCCGCAGCAATTTGCTCGATCATGACTCCAGACTTCTACTGATGGTTTGCTGCGCCTTGTGTCTGGCTCAATTCGCGCAAGTGCTCGGTAGCGGCAATAATTGGCTCCAGCTCGCAAGCAAATACGCCGTCTTTACGCTGCTTGCCGCACTACTTGCGCTGTCGCGAAGCGGGCGCCCAGTGGCAGCGCTTAGCTCACTCTTTGTTCTGGCGGCTTTGTGTTTCTTTCAGGTCGCCAGTGCATCCCTACAGGGTAAGCACCTCACTGGACGAACAGACTGAACGGACGCGTATTCGTGGCGGCCGCAGCTACTTGCTGACTGATCCGGTGACGCGAACCTTTCTCGATGCGCTCGCGACCGCGAGCGATGAGGTGGTGCCTTTCGCTGCGAGACCCATTCTCATCGACCTAACCGGACGACATCCCTTTATTGCGTATCATTTGGGGATGGGGGTACCAATCTCTCCTTGGCCATTGTCCGGTTCTGATGGATCGCAACGATACTTGGATCACGTAATTGGACAGCTGAGTGCAGGCGAACTTCAAACAGCCTGGGTGCTTGATGGCGCCACTTGCAGAGGCAGAATGGCCCCCTCGGAACTCGTGCGGCTTGGGCAGCGTTTTCCAGACGGCTATGAGGAATTGGTGTTAACCCACTCTCCCTACATGGATTGCGCTGTTTCTCTCTACCGTCCGAAATGGGCGCCGCCACCTGTGGCTTCGGACCAAAGGGTGTCGTCAGAGGAAGTTCGTCTTGCGTGCCGCACCCTAGCTTCATGGGATGCGCAATCCGTTCATATATTTCAAGGCTGCGCCCGAGCTCAGCCGCTTGGCTGTGATGATGCAAATCCGGTTGCCGTTCTCGCTGCGGAACCTCGGAGATTTACTCCACGAGCGAGGCATTGATATTCCGTACGAGACAGTTTGGGTTTGGTGGAACCGGTTACGGGCAATGTTCGCAGCGCAGATCCGCAAGAAGCGCGCTGCCGAGCAGAATTTCTCGAAATGGGCATGGCACCTCGATGAGGTTTTCGGGAAGATTAACGGTGAGCTTCATTGCCTCTGGCGCGCGGTCGATCGCCGGGGTGAAATTCTCGAAGACAATGTCGCCAAGCGCCGGGAATGCAGCCCGGCGTTGAAATTCTTGCGCAGAATGATGAAGTGATCCGGAAATTCGGAAGCCCTGGTGACGAAGCGACTGAAGCCATACAAGGAAGCGACGAGAATGATCGGCAATGCTGGCCGCCAAGAGACCGGGCGCTAGCTCAACACCCGCGCCGAAAACTCTCATCTTCCCTTCAGGCGCAAGGGGCGAGCGATGGGGAATTTTCGAAGTTTCGAATCGCTCCGGAAGTTCGTGTCAGCCCACCCATCCGTCCACGACCACTTGAGCGACAAACATCCCCTAGGCCGCAGAGAAAAATTCAAGAAAAGCCAATCCGCTGCTCTGGCCGATTGGCGTCCACTTTCGGCCTGATTTAAAGTTGTTCGTCGAAACCGGAGACCAATTCGCATTAGTCTGACAGCACCCGCTGCCCCATTCTCTGATCGGGCGGAATCGGCCCTGCTCCGCCCGGCCGGGGGGGCTCGATGGTGATGAGGTCGCAGATTGCGTGGGCATTCGGACGCTTTGCCTCGCTCCCGATCGAATCGACGGTCCGGCTTCAGGGAGAGAGGGCCGCGCACGCCCGCTTCCGCTCGGCGGACGGGGCAAGGAATCGGCTTCCTCCCCGGGCAGGGTACCGAGTCAGCTCGCAAAGGCATAAATAAAATGCAATCTGCAGCTTAAGCCGCGTATGTTATTCGAATCGATGGTGCTAACATCGGCGCCGTTCAAGGGGCATGGGGGATATTATGGCATTTCTGGGGCAAATTCTGGCGTCGGTTTTAGGTTGGGTCTCGATGCCGGAAGTTTCGACCGGCCGCAAGGGTTCGATCGCCACCGTCGGAGCCATTCTGGCAATGGTCGGCGGGCTCGGATTGGCGCCGCCAGCGCAAGCTTCAAGCGGGACCATCAATGGTGCTGCCAGCCTCCAGACAGACGGCCAGTGCACTGCGGCGAGCCCCTCCAGCTTCGGCGTCAGCTTTACGGCCACCTTCCAGAGCGCCGATACCGGCTCGCTCGATACCTATTCCCTCTTCCTGCTCGACGGCACCGGAACGATCATCGGGTCCTCCAGTCAGAGCATTTCTGCGGCAGCCTTCTCCGCGACCTCGACGATTTCCGTGCCGACGACCCAGACCCCAGCTGATGGTTCGGCCTACACGCTTGTCGCCTATAATCAGGATACCGGTGCGCCGCTTTATAGTGTCGGTGATACCTATGCGAGCGACAGTTTTCAGATGGCGAGCCTCGGCTTCGATGCCAGCGCCCTGGACGATAGTTGCCCCGGCCCGAACTCGGCCCGTCCAACCCCGACGATCACGAGTCCGGCAAATCCCACCAATGCGCCCTTTGTGGCGACCATCACCTTTGATGCGTCGGTGACCGGATTTGATGTCAGCGATCTGACAATTGGCAATGGTGCGGCTTCCGGCTTTGCCGGCTCGGGTACCAGCTATTCCGCGACCATTACGCCGACCGCCGACGGCAATGTGACAGTCGATATCCCTGCAGAAGCCGCCATCAACGGTGTCGGCACGGAGAGCAATGCTGCCCCGACCTATACCGTCCTCTATGACGCGACCGCTCCCGCGCCTGATTTCACCGATTCCGAAGCCGACACCACAATAGAGGGGCCGATCACGGTCTACCTTCAATTTGATGAGCTCGTGTCGGGGGTCAATTCCGGCCAGATCGCCGTCACCAATGGCGCTATTTCCAATTTCACCCAGGTTTCCAACCAGCTCTACAGCTTCACCCTGACGCCCGATCTGGGGCAGACCGGCGGCGTGGTTGTTCTCAACTATGCTGCCGAGCAGGTTTCAGACCTTGCGGGTAATACCAACACGTCCGGCTCTAAAGTGTATTTCGCCAACACGAATGTTCCGTCCGTCGTGATCTCGACCAGCGCAGTCGAGCCGGTTGCTGGAGCATTCATTGTTGATGTCGTCTTCAACGAGATCGTCACCGGCTTCGATACCAGCGATTTCGTCGCCGCGGCTAATTTCACCGTCGACAGCGTCGCTGGCTCTGGCACAACCTATACGGCGACCCTGACGCCGACAGCATCGGGAACGCTCACGATCCAGGTCGCCGCCGCGACAGTCATCGATGCGGACACCAACGCCAATGCGGCGTCCAACGAGCTCGAGGTCGAGGCTGACATCACAGTGCCGACGGTCGCGATCACGACCGGCGCCGCCTCACCGGTCAGCGCGTCCTTTGTTGCCACCTTAACCTTCTCCAAGCCGGTCGTCGACTTCGTCGTCGGAGATCTGGTGCTGACCAATGCCACCGCGACTGATTTCGCGGGCTCGGATGACGTCTATACGGCGACAATCCTGCCGATTGCCTCCGGAACGGTGAAGGTCGAACTTCCCGCTGCCGCTGCCCAGGACACGGGCGGGCGCGACAATACGGCTGCGACCACATTGACCGTCCAGGCCGATGTTGTTGCGCCGACCCTGACGATGAGCAGCGTGGCCGTTGGGCCGGTCAGTGCGGCGTTCACGCTATTGCTCGACTTTTCCGAATCCTTCGCGGGTTTCACCCTGGATGATCTGGTCGTGGTCAATGGCGTGGCCACCAATCTCCAGCGTTCCGGTGATGATCTGACGGCGACAATTACGCCGTCGGCGGTTGGCACGTTGACGGTCGATGTTGCAGCGGGTGCCTTCCAGGATGTTGCGGGCAATGACAATGGAGCGGTGACCCAATTCTCGATCGCCTCAACCGCTGATGGCGCGCCATCGGTCGTGATTGCCTCGACAGCGGCCGCGACCGTTCCCGCCGGGAGCTTTCCCGTCACGGTGACCTTCTCGGAAGCCGTCACCGGATTTCAGTTCAGCGATATCGTGATCGTCAATGGTACCCGTTCCGGCGAGTCGATTTCAGGCAATGTCTATAGTTTTTCGGTCACGCCGATTGCCGATGGAGCCCTGACGATCGACGTCGCGGCTGGCGTCGCTCAGGACGGTGATCTCAATGATAATACGGCTGCCGCCCAGAAGGCGTTCACAGCTGATATCGTCAGTCCAACCGTAGCGATCACGACCAGCTCCGGCAGCCCGGTCGCGGGCGCCTTCGACGTTACCCTTACTTTCAGCGAAACGGTGGCCAGTGTCACGACAGGCTCGTTGACGGTCGGAAATGGCGCGGCAACCGTTGTCAGCGGGTCCGGGACGGTCTGGACGGCGACGATTGTGCCGACCGTCGATGGCACTGTCACGGTGGATATTGCAGGCGACCGAGTGACCGACCTGGCCGGAAACGGCAATACGGCCGCGACACAGTTCACGATCGCCGCCGTCATTGGATCGCCGACCCTGGCGATCACGGGTCCGGCCGGCCCCGTTGCGGACAATTTCACAGCCACATTCACCTTCTCCGAGGCCGTCACAGGCTTCGCCCTTGCTGATATCGTGGTTGGAAACGGCTCGGCGAGCAGTCTTGCAGGCGCTGGCAGCGTCTACACCGCGACCATTTCACCGACAGCGGACGGCTCGGTTACGGTCGATGTCGCGGCTGGCGCAGCCCAGAATGGCGGCGCCATCAATAGTGCCGCCGCGCCACAATACTCGGTCACCGCGGCTTCGCTCGCGCCGATCGCAACGATCACCAGCGCCACGACGGCAATCAGCTTTGCCGGTTTCGTGTCGATCGCCGTTGAATTCGATCAAGCGGTAACCGGGTTGGCTATCGGCGATTTTGTCGTCACGGGCGCGTCAAGCACTCTGGCCTTCAGCGGTAGCGGGGCGAGTTATGCATTCTTCGCCAATGCGAACAATGCAGCCGATCTCGTCATCAGCCTTCCGGCGGCGACGGCTGCGTCCGACCCGGGCGCCGTTCCCAACCGGGCCGGAGCTGACCTGACAATCCCGCTTTTGACCAATCCCTCTGTCGTGATCTCGACGGCGGCGGCCGCCCCGGTGACCGGGGTGAGCTTCGATGTTACCGTTACTTTCTCGGAATCCGTCAGCGGCTTTGTCGCGGGTGATATCGTTATCGGTGGTGGCGCCGTCACCAGCCTGAGCGGTTCCGGCGCGGTTTACACCGCCACCATCGAACCCAATCGCGACGGCACTTTGACCGTTGATATTGCTGCAGGCGTCGCCACGGGCGCTGCTGGCGGGACCAATACCGTCGCCACCCAGCTGACCATGGCCGTGAATCAGAACGTGCCGCAGCCGACGATTACCAGCGCCTTGTCCGGTACGATTTCGGGCGCTTTCGACATTGCGATCAATTTCGACGAGCCGGTGACCGGCTTTGATGTCACTGATCTGACAGTCGGCAATGGCGCCGCGAGCAATTTCGCGGGGGCCAGCACTGCTTACACCGCAACGATCACACCGGCCGCCGATGGTGCCGTCACCGTCGATATCGCGGCTGCGGCAGGCCAGGATGCCGAGGCAGGCGACAGCCTGGCGGCGGCTCAATATTCGATCACCAATGACGAGACCGGCGCAACGCCGAGCTTCTCCTCGACCGCCACCGATCCCTTCGCCGGATCCTTCGTGTTGAATGTTGCTTTCGATGAGGCCGTCACCGGTTTCACCGCCAGTGATCTGACGGTTGGCAATGGCACGGCTTCGGGCCTGGCCGGTTCAGGGACGGCCTATACCGTCACCATCACGCCAACTGCTTCCGGCCTGGTGACCGTCGACATGGCTGTCGGCAAGGTCGGTGATGCGGCGGGCAATCCCAATCTGGTTGCGACCCAATTCTCCATCACCGCTGATATCACAGCGCCGTCCGGCTATACCGTTGCGCTCGACCAGGATCCGATTTTCTCGGGCAATGTGACTGCGCTTTCGTTCAGCTTCACCGGCTTTGAAGTTGGTGCTACGCTCGATTACACCATCTCCAGCGATGGTGGCGGCACGTCGATCACCGACAGTGTTGTTGTCGCAGCTGTGGCCGGTACGGTTTCCGGGCTCGATGGCTCGGGCCTTGGCGATGGCACGGTCACGTTGACCGCGGCCCTGACCGATGTGCTCGGCAATGCCGGTGCGGATGAGACCGATACAGCGACCAAGGATACGGTCGATCCGACCGTAATCCTGTCCACGGTCTCGGCCGATCCGGTTTCTGGCGCCTTCACGCTTGATGTCGTGTTCTCGGAATCCGTCACCGGTTTTGCCCTCGGCGATCTGACAGTTGGCAATGGTGCCGCCTCGGCCTTTGCCGGTTCAGGCACGACCTATTCGACAACGATCACGCCGGCCGCCGATGGCGCCGTCACAGTCGATGTCGCCGCTGCTGCCGCCCAGGATACTGCCGGCAATGACAATACGGCCGCGACCCAGTTCTCGATCGAAACCGACGCCACAGCTCCGACTGTGGTTCTGTCGACGGTGTCGAGCGATCCGATCTCCGGCGTGTTCACGCTTGATGTCGTCTTCTCCGAATCCGTCACCGGATTTGGTCTCGGCGATCTGAGTGTCGGCAATGGTGCCGCCTCGGCTGTCGCCGGCTCGGGCACGACCTATTCGGCCACGATCACTCCGGCCGGCGATGGCGCTGTCACGGTCGATGTCGCCGCTGCAGCCGTTCAGGACAGTGCCGGCAATGACAATACGGCCGCGATCCAGTTCTCGATCACCAATGACGAAACCGCACCGAGCGTGGTGCTGTCGAGCGTTTCGTCCGATCCGGTCTCGGGCGCCTTTACCCTGGATGTCGTGTTCTCGGAATCCGTCACCGGCTTTGCTGTCGGCGATCTGACGGTCGGAAACGGCGCCGCCTCGGCTTTCGCCGGCTCCGGCACCACTTATTCGGCAACGATTACGCCAGCCGCCGATGGCGCTGTTACGGTCGATGTCGCCGCCGCCGCGGCGCAGGATAGCGCCGGCAATGACAATACCGCCGCCACTCAGTTCTCGATCACCAATGACGGAACCGCGCCGACAGTGGTGTTGTCGACGGCTTCCGCCGATCCTGTTTCCGGTGCCTTCACGCTTGATGTCGTGTTCTCGGAATCCGTCACCGGCTTCGCGCTCGGCGATCTGACAGTTGGCAATGGTGCCGCCTCGGCCTTTGCCGGGTCGGGCACGACCTATTCTGCGACGATTACCCCGGCCGCCGATGGTGCCGTCACGGTTGATGTCGCGGCTGCTGCCG
>Ga0316204_10002673_pt1 | contig 39304 bp, 28 predicted proteins | sample 6monrhotite_MG_2_FD_205661 | JGI IMG/M metagenome (GOLD analysis project Ga0316204, IMG submission 205661) | Microbial mat bacterial communities from mineral coupon in-situ incubated in ocean water Damariscotta River, Maine, United States -... | ecosystem: Environmental > Aquatic > Marine >...
ACCCCTTATGTTCCTGATCGTGGCGCTAAACCGTTTCCTTATTAGCGGTGGCAAATGTAATACTCTTTTTTTATTCCTTACAACTTTTTTAACCCTTTTTTTATCCCTTTTTTTTAAAAGAGAAATAATCTTCTGTATTTTAAACAGTTAGTTTACATAAAAAAAATCATCTAGGATAAGTTCCCGAAATTTGGGGTGACTAATTTAGTCTATTTATTTGAATTACACAATATGGTAATTAATAAATTAGTTCTTTTTTACAGCTGATTTTGGTGAAATAATCGTTTTTTTACTTAAGTCAAGATAATTAAAATTTAATTTTGATGGTTGTTCTTCTAATACTCCATCAATAAAAGCTCTTTGTAAAATGTCTTCAATTAAATAATCTTCTTTATTATTTACAGGGTCGTAAATAGATTTTAAAGATAGTTTAAATATTTTTGCTGTGGTATTATACCAAAAAGCTTTCCAACCACTTCGTAAATTCTTCACCAATTGGAAGGCTGTTTCTCCCGTTTGCCTATATATTAATTTAATAAGTATACGTCCTTCTGTTCTTGTTAGTTTTTTTAATTGGTTGGTAAACTCCCCTTCCATATATTTTTGGATGAGTTTTGTATACTTCTTTTTTTGTCTTTTAGATTTTATTTTTGATAATCTTTCATTTAAAACGGCAAGACGTTCTGCACCCAATTTAGCATAAGGATATGCTTTTATTACTTTTTTTCTAAACCAAAAATAATAGCGTCTTTCGTAATCTGTTTTAAATTTAAGTTTTTTAAGTAATTGTACTTCGTTTAATTTTATTAATAAAGTATCACCTTTAAATACAATGTATTTTTCATTTAATGGTATAGAGTCTGTTTTAGTTTCTTCTTGCGAAAAACCAAAACTGCTTGTTAAAATCACCAAAAAGGTTAGAATATATTTATACTTTAATATCAATTTTTATACTTAATATATATAAGGTAACAAAGTTACACATATTTTAAATTTTTGTAACATAAATTATACCATATAATTAAGATGTATGACTTGTAACAATATTCTTTTTTTGTTTTCATAAAAAAAACAAAACAAATAGCATAACCTAAAAGGAAACACCCAAATAAATATTTTTGTAATGAATAAAACATCCGTATTTTTGACACAAATTTAAAATGACATGAGCAAAACTAAAACCATACTTAATAAAAAGTCAATAGATTTTTTAGAGAAATACTTAAATAATGCTGCCCCAACTGGACACGAAAAAGAAGGTCAAAAAATTTGGATGAATTATCTAAAACCTTATGTAGATACTTTTATTACGGATAGTTACGGAACAGCTGTTGGAGTTATTAACCCAGATGCTAAATTTAAAGTGGTAATTGAAGGCCATGCGGATGAAATTTCATGGTATGTAAATTACATAACTCCTGAAGGTATTATTTATGTAATTAGAAATGGCGGAAGTGACCATCAAATTGCACCATCAAAAGTGGTAAATATTCATACTAAAAAAGGAATTGTAAAAGGTGTTTTTGGCTGGCCAGCTATTCACACACGTTTAAAAGGGAAAGAAGAAACTCCTAAATTAGAAAATATTTTTATTGATGCAGGATGCAAATCTAAAGAAGAAGTTGAAAAATTAGGTATTCATGTAGGTTGTGTTATTACATATCCTGATGAATTCTTCATCCTAAACAAAAGTAATTTTGTTTGTAGAGCTTTAGATAATAGAATGGGTGGATTTATGATTGCTGAAGTTGCTCGTTTATTAAAAGAAAACAAAGTTAAATTACCTTTTGGATTGTACATTACCAATTCCGTTCAAGAAGAAATTGGTTTGCGTGGTGCGGAAATGATTACCCAAACTATTAAGCCAAACTTAGCAATTGTAACAGATGTTTGCCATGATACTACAACACCTATGATTGATAAAAAGAAAGAAGGTGAAACTAAATCGGGTGACGGACCAGTTATAAGCTATGCTCCAGCGGTACAAAATAAATTAAGAGAATTAATTGTAGAAACTGCGGTAACTAAAAAAATACCTTTTCAACGTATGGCATCATCTCGTTCAACAGGCACAGATACCGATGCTTTTGCATACAGTAACGGCGGTGTTCCTTCTGCATTAATTTCATTAGCATTACGCTATATGCATACCACAGTTGAAATGGTTGATAAAAATGACGTTGAAAATGTTATTAAATTAATTTATGAAACGTTAATACAAATTAAAGGAAACGAATCTTTTAGTTATTTTGATTAATGAAAATAGTGAAATATCTATTAGGTATAACTAGACTTTTATTATTTGCTATAATGACTTCCTCCATTTTTGGATGGTTGTTATTTACCAATATATTTATTTCTTCAGATGAAAAAAAATTAAAACGCGGTATACTTTATAGAAGATTTATCATTCGAAATTTAATAGTTTTATTAGGAAGTAAAATAACATCATACGGTAAAATACCAACACAATCAGGTTTAATAATTTCTAATCATAGAACATATTTTGATTCTATAGTTATTTTGCAACATATTTTAGCTTATCCAATTGCAAAAATTGAGCTTGCTTCATGGCCTTTAGTTGGAAATGTTTGTAAAACTACTGGAGTTATTTTTGTAAAACGGGAAGAAAAATCAAGTAGAAAAAACTCCATACAAAAGGCTCAGTCTATTCTTAAAAATGGTTTTTCTATATTAAATACCCCTGAAGGTACAACACACATAGAACCAAGAACCATTGCATTTAAACCTGGTGCTTTTAAATTAGCTGCTCAACTTAATGTTCCTGTAATACCAATTGCTATTGATTATAAATATTTAAGTGATGCTTGGATTGGTGACGATACTTTTTTACCGCATTTTATCCGTTGCTTTGGTAAATGGAGAACGGAAATTAAAATAAGTTATTTACCTCCTATTTATGGAAATAATCCTGAAGAATTAATAAAAAAATCGAAAGAATCTATTGATAATGAATTAATTAGATTCCGAAAAGATTGGGATTTAAAAAATAAAGCCGCTAAAAATTAATTTTTAGCGGCTTTATTTTTATACTATCATAATCTACCTTCTTATTAAATTAAACATAACACATATTTACAAAAATTATAAACACTTAAATGTTGCTATAAATTAGTAACTTTAAAGCCAATCATTGTATTTATAGTTATGAAAAACACTATTGCTGAACGAATTTTTGATTTTTTAAAAAATTTTCCTCCTTTTGATATTTTAGAGAAGGAACAATTATTCAAAACTTAAAACAGAACGAACCATTCATTATTCCGACCTTTTCAGAACTTCAAACAACAAAAGTTTACTATAAAAGCCTCCAGTATTACTGAAGGCTTTTGTAAATTATTGAAATATTTATTTAACTAATGAGCCTTTCATAATTGCTTCAACCACATCAGGATTTAATAATGTTGAAATATCTCCTAAGTTAGAAGTTTCATTTTCAGCTATTTTTCTTAAAATTCTACGCATTATTTTACCCGAACGTGTTTTAGGCAACCCAGGAACGAATTGAATTTTATCTAATTTAGCTATTGGACCAATTGTACGTGCAATTAATTCATTTATTTCATGACGTAAAAAGTCATCATTTTCTGGTTTTTCATAAACTATAACATAAGCATATAATGCATTTCCTTTTATACCGTGAGGAAAACCAACTATTGCAGATTCAACAACGTTACTATGTTCATTAATCACATTTTCAATTGGGGCAGTTCCTAAATTGTGACCAGAAACTATAACTACATCATCTACTCTACCTGTAATTCTGTAATTTCCTTCTAAATCTCTAAAGGCACCATCTCCAGTAAAATATTTGCCCGGAAATGCTGTAAAATAGGTTTCTTTATATCTTTTATGATCTCCATAAATAGTTCTAGCTATGGAAGGCCAAGGATATTTTATACATAATTTACCTTCTGCAGGATTAGTATTTGCTTCCTCTCCATCTTCTGTAATTAAACATGGTTGAATACCTGGTAAAGGACGAGTTGCAAAAGTTAGTTTTGTTGGTGTAACTCCTCCTAATGGAGAAATCATTATTCCACCTGTTTCTGTTTGCCACCAAGTATCTACAATTGGAGATTTTTGTTTTCCAATTTTCTCATCATACCAGTGCCAAGCTTCTTCATTAATTGGTTCACCAACCGTTCCTAAAACTTTAATAGAACTTAAATCATGTTTTTCAATCAACTCATTTGGTTGCGCAGCTAAAGCTCTAATTGCGGTTGGTGCAGTATAGAATTGATTAACTTTATATTTTTCAACAATTTGCCAAAAACGACCATAATCTGGATAGGAAGGAACTCCTTCAAACATTAATGTAGTTGCTCCTGCTGCTAAAGGTCCATAAACAATATAAGAGTGACCTGTAATCCAACCAATATCTGCAGTACAAAAATAAACATCACCATGAGTGTATTGAAAAACATTTTTAAAGCTGTATGCTGTATGTACCATATAACCAGCACAAGTATGAACCATACCTTTAGGTTTACCTGTTGAACCAGACGTATATAAAATAAACAACATATCTTCTGCATCCATTTCTTCTGCAGGACACATAGCATCCACTTTTGCTAATTCTTCATGCCACCAAACATCACGGCCAGCTTTCATAGTTACATCGGAATTAATTCTGTTTAATACTATAGAAGTTTTTATGGTTGGACAAGTTTCTAAAGCATCGTCTGCAATCTTTTTTAAATCTACTGCTTTACTTCCTCTAAAAACACCATCTGAAGTTAATAAAACATTACACTTTGCATCATTAATTCTTGTGGATAAAGCAACTGAGGAAAAACCTGCAAACACAACAGAATGAACTGCTCCAATACGAGCACATGCTAAAAGAGCAATTGCTAATTCAGGTACCATTGGCATATATACACAAACTCTGTCTCCTTTTGTTACTCCATTGTTTTTTAAAACATTAGCAAACTTACAAACCTCAGCATGTAACTCTCTATATGTTAACGTTCTATTCGTTTCTGTAGGATTATTTGGTTCCCAAATAATAGCTAAATCATCCCCTCTTTTGTTTAAATGTCTATCTAAACAATTCTCTGTAATATTTAATTTTGCGCCTTTAAACCATTCAAATTTTGGAGTTTCCCAATCATATTCAACCACTTTATCCCATTTTTTACGCCAAGTAAATGTATCTGCAATTTGGCTCCAAAAACCTTCAGGATCATTAACACTGTACTGATAGGATTTATAATACTTTATAAATGAATCTATTTTTAAATCTTCTAAAGTTTCTTTTTCTTCTTCAGTAGCATGTTCAAATATTCCTATTTTATGAAGTTTAAACTCATGGGTGATTTCATTAATAATTTCTGGATCGTCTATTGTTGATGGAATTGTATATTCTACTCCATCTGCAATATTTCTTAATAATTTTCGTAAAATTTTTCCAGAACGGGTTTTAGGTAATCTATTAACAATTAGTACTTTTTTTAATGAAGCTACCGGACCAATTTGTTTTCTAACTTCTTGTACAATATTGTATTCCAATTCAAAACTAGACACATAATCACCAGATTTTAAAACGACTAAAGCTAAAGGAACTTGTCCTTTTAACTGGTTTTCAATTCCAAAAACAGCACATTCTGCTACTGAAGGATTTGAAGAAACAACTTCTTCCATTTCTGAAGTTGACAATCTATGACCTGCTACATTAATTACATCATCCACACGGCCTGTAATAAATACATAGCCATCATCATCCATATAACCTCCATCTCCAGAAAAATAATATCCTGGGAATTTCTTTAAGTAACCTTCAATAAATCGTTCTGTATTTCCCCAAATATTTACTAAAGTCCCTGGTGGCATTGGTAACTTAACTGCAACTAAACCTTCTTCATTTGGGCCTAATTGTTTTCCTTCAGCATTTAATATTTGAATATCATAACCTCCAACAGGTTTTGCTGCTGAACCTGGTTTAACTTCTAATTCTTCAACTCCCATCATATTTGATAACATTGGCCAACCTGATTCTGTTTGCCACCAATGATCAATTACAGGAATATGTAATTTTTCTTGTAACCATTGTAATGTAGCTACATCACAACGTTCACCTGCTAAAAATTGATATTTAAGACAACTTAAATCGTACATTGCCATTAATTCTCCATCAGGATCTTCCTTCTTAATTGCTCTAATAGCAGTTGGAGCAGTAAACATAACTTTTACATTATTTTCACTAATAATTCTCCAAAAAGTACTAGCATCAGGAGTTTTTATTGGTTTTCCTTCAAAAACAATAGTAGTATTTCTATTTAATAAAGGTCCATAAACAATATAACTATGTCCAACTACCCAACCAACATCTGATGCCGCCCAGTAAGTATCTCCTTCTTCCACTCCATAAATATATTTCATTGAATATTTTAAGGCAGTAGCATAACCACCTGTATCTCGTAAAATACCTTTAGGTTTTCCTGTAGTTCCTGAAGTGTATAAAATATACAAAGGATCCGTAGAATTCATTTCAACACAATCCACTGGTTCGGAATTTTTAACCAATTTTTTATAGCTAATATATCTGTCTGTTTTAGGATTAACAGCTCCTAAATTACGCTTATATACAATTACTTTATCTGGTTTATGAGTTGCTTTTGAAATGGCTTCATCCACTAGAGGTTTATAGGCAATTAATCTATCTACTTCCATTCCTGAAGTTGCTGTAATAATAGCTTTTGGCTTACAATCATCTATCCTAATAGCTAATTCATGTGGTGCAAAACCACCAAAAACAACGGAATGAATTGCTCCAATACGAGCACAAGCTAGCATACTAAATGCTGCATGTGGAATCATTGGCATATAAATAATTACAGTATCCCCTTTTTTAACTCCTAAATTTCTAAGTCCACCTGCAAGTCTTTCAACTTGACGCTTAACATCATTATATGAATACTCAACTCTTTGTTGTGTTACTGGAGAATCATAAATAATAGCTGTTTGTTCTCCATAGCCATCTTCCACATGTTTATCTACGGCTAAATAACAGATATTTAATTTTCCATCTGCAAACCATTGGTCAAAACCATTTTCATCTTTAGATAAAATAGTTGTTGGTTTTTTATACCATTTTAACTCATTAGCTTGATTTCTCCAAAATTCTTCTGGATTATTAATACTTTGATTATAATGCATTTGGTAACTCATAATTATTTTTATTTTAATAATGATTTAACTTCTTTTACTAATTTTTTTGTTGAAAATGGTTTTGATATATATTTATCAGCTCCTAATTTCAATCCAAGTTCTATATCTGAAAGTTTGTTTTTTGCTGAAAGAAAAACGACTTTAATGTTTTTTAAGTTATCCTTTTCTTTTAAAAACTTTAATACTTGATATCCATCAACATTAGGCATCATAATATCTAATAAAATGATGTCTGGTATTTTAAGTTTTGCTATTTCTATGGCTTCTGATCCATCACGTGCTATATATACTTCAAAATTTTCTTTTGAAAATAAATATTCTAACGACATTACAATGTTAGGCTCATCATCAACTATTAATATTTTTTGCATATTAATTTAAATTTATGGGTAATGTAAATGTAATTCTTGCGCCATGAGGTTTTATATTTTGTGCCCAAATTTTACCATTATGGCTTTCTATTATTTGTTTACTAATTGCTAATCCTAAACCACTTCCTTTTGGTTTTAAAATATTTTGGTTTTTAGATTGATAAAATTTATCAAAAATTAATGCTAATTCATCTTCTCCAATACCTTTTCCAGTAGCTAATTTTTCTAAATCTAAAATATTGTTTATCAACCTACTAACTCTATCGCTTTCTCCAACAATACTATTTAAAGACTTTGTTTTTGTTTCAAATTCTATATCTTTATTATCTAATAAAATCTCCGAAAGTGCTCTTATTAAAGTAATTGAAGTTTTTAACTCGTGTGCTACAGCATCTAAAAATTCATCTTTTTGTTTATCTTTTTCTTTTAATTCTTTATTAGATTCTTTTGCCTTTTGAGTTTCGTCTAAAATTTTTAGAGTCATCTTCATTGAATTTGACTTTTAATCCTCCGCTGTAATCTGGAGAACCTTACGCAATTGCTAACTGAAATGATACTAAAAAAAGTATACAAGACAGTATTAGAATTCTTTTTTTTATAAATAGTTAAAGTTAAGTTAGTTAATACTGTGTGTTAAAAACGTTTAACCTTAACAAGATGAAAATAAATGTCTTTAATAAGAAATTTTATATATATAATTGGTAATTAGTATAGTTATTCTTTAAATCTCTCCCATCTAATTAACATAAATTTATCGCCAAGTTCCGTAACAATAACACCTGCTCCAATTAAATTATTGTTATCTGAAAAATACTTAGCTAATTCCTGGCTATTTAATATTTTATATGTAGAGTGATACTCAAAACTATAAGGTCTTTTTATATTGTATTTTTTCACCCAATTTATAATACTTACATGCGATATTCCTAAAATTCTTTCAATTTCTCGATAGCTCAAACCCTCTAAATACAACTGTAAAGATTTATTAACATAATAGGAGTCTATATGCTTTCCTATTTTATTTACCGTAAAATAATACCCACATTTTTTGCACTTATAGCGTTGTCTTTCTTTAACAATTCCACTCCTAACATACTGATTAGAAGTGCAATTAGGACAGGATTCTATTTTCATATATATTAATTTTACATAAATATACTAATTTAGCATTTTATATTAAAATTTCAGGAAATAATTAAAATTTAATTGATCCTTTTTGAACTTTTATAAATAAACAAAATAATTTTTAAAGGATTTTTATTATGTATTTCGTAAAATCAATACTAAAATCTATTAATTTAATTATTATCATCTATTAATTATTTTTATTATCATAATTACAACGTTTTCGTAATTTCTTTAATTTATTTGCTATTATTTAAGTATTTTTGTAAACATACTATAACTAACAAATCATATGATTGCACAAGGATTATATTTACCAGAATTTGAACGAGATAATTGCGGAGCAGGGTTTATTTGCAATCTAAAAGGTGAAAAATCTAATAAAATTATTCACGATGCTTTAGAAATTCTTATAAAATTAGAGCATAGAGGTGCAGTAAGTTCAGATGGTAAAACAGGTGACGGCGCAGGAATTTTAATAGATATTCCACATGATTTTTTTGTAAAAAACACTTCTTTTGAACTTCCAAATCCTAGAGAATACGCTGTTGGAATGGTATTTTTACCTCAAGTTGAAAACCAGCTTAATTATTGTAAAAAAATATTAGAAACAGAAATTAAAAATCAAGGTTTAGCTATTTTAGGTTGGCGAAAAGTTCCAGTAAACAAAGCTCATCTTGGATATATAGCTTCTAAAAATGAACCAAACATTGAGCAAATTTTTGTTAGGAAAAACAAACAGAATTTAGAAAGTAATTTGTTTAATTCAAAACTTTTTGCAGCTAGAAAAATAGCAGAACATCAAATTGAAAAATCCAAATTATCCGATAGAAAAAAATTTTACATTGCTAGTTTATCCACTACTACAATTATTTATAAAGGGTTATTAATTCCTGAAGACATCCGAAATTATTATACTGATTTATTAAATCCTACCGTTGTTACAAGGTTAGCATTAGTACATCAACGTTTTTCTACAAATACATTTCCATCATGGGATTTAGCCCAGCCGTTTCGATTTATGTGTCATAACGGAGAAATAAATACACTTCGCGGAAATGTGAACCGGATGAAAGCAAGAGAAGAACTTATGAATAGCTCCATTTTTGGAGAAGACATTAAAAAATTATTTCCAATTATTTTAGAAGGAAAATCCGATTCTGCAATTATGGATATGGTAGTAGAATTATTATTAATGACAGGACGTTCTTTACCTGAAGTTATGATGATGATGGTACCTGAAGCCTGGGAAAAAGATACTTCGATGAACGATTCTAAAAAAGCTTTCTACGAATTTAACTCCTGCATAATGGAACCTTGGGATGGGCCTGCCTCTATTCCATTTACAGACGGCAATTATATTGGCGCTTTATTAGATCGTAATGGTTTGCGCCCTTCAAGATATACCGTAACTAAAAATGGAAATCTAATTATGTCTTCTGAAACTGGTGTTTTAGATATTAAACCTGAAAATGTTTTAAATCACGGACGTTTAGAGCCTGGTAAAATGTTTTTGGTAGATATGAACGAAGGCAGAATTGTAAATGACGAAGAAATAAAACAAAAAATAGTTAACCAAAAACCTTATAGAAAATGGCTAAATAAAAATTTATTACCATTAAGTGATATTCCTTATACCGGAAATAAACTACCTCAGGAAGAAATAGATTTATTATTACGACAGAAAATATTTGGGTATACTTCTGAAGAGATAAATAATATAATTTTACCTATGGCAATTAAAGGTAAAGAAGTAATTGGTTCTATGGGAAATGACACACCATTGGCCGTATTATCTAATCAACCACAATTGTTATATAATTATTTCAAACAATTATTTGCACAAGTTACTAATCCTCCATTAGATGGAATTCGCGAAGAAATTATAACTGATTTTAGTTTAGCTATTGGTGGAGATAAAAATATTTTCGATGTAACTGAAGAACAATGCAAAAAACTAAAAATTCAAAATCCTGTTATTTCAAATGCAGATATTGATAAATTAAAAAACATTGAACATCCTAACTTTAAATCTATTTCAATTTCAACATTATACAATATTGAAAAAGGTCTAAACGGCATTGAATCTGCTTTAAAAAATTTAGTAAAACAAACTTACAAAGCAGTTTCTGAAGGCTGTAATATTATTATTTTATCCGATAGAAATGTAGACAAAAATAAAGGTCCAATACCAATGCTTTTAGCTTGTTCTTATATTGGAAATCAATTAGGTAAACTAGGCAAACGTTCTAGCTTCGGTATTATAATTGAATCTGCAGAACCGCGTGAACCTCATCATTTTGCAACACTTTTTGGTTATGGTGCAAGTGCCGTAAATCCGTATATGATTAATGAAATTATTCATAAAAAAATAAAAGAAAAAGTAATTACAGAAATTTCTGAAACAGATGCTATTGATAATTTTAACAAAGCAATTGCCAAAGGAGTTTTAAAAATTATGAATAAAATTGGAATTTCAACTTTACACTCTTACAGAGCATCACAAATTTTTGAAATTTTAGGCTTAAGTAGCAAATTCACCGAAGAATATTTTCCAAATACGCCATCAAGAATTGAAGGAATAGGCTTATATGAAATTGAAAAAGAAGTGTTTTTACGCCACAGAAATGCTTTTCCTTCTAAAGAAATTGCAGGTAACCAAAGCTTAAAAATCGGCGGAGATTACAGGTGGAGAAGAAATGGAGAACAACATATGTTTAATCCTACAACCGTATCTAAATTACAACAAGCCGTTAGAACAAATAGTTACGAAAGCTATGAAGTTTATGCAAAAGCAATTAACCAGCAAAGTAAAAATTTAATGACACTTCGTGGTTTATTTGAGTTTAACAATTTAGATCCTATTCCAATTGAAGAAGTTGAACCTTGGACTGAAATTGTAAAACGATTTAAAACTGGAGCAATGTCGTACGGCTCTATAAGTCAGGAAGCTCATGAAAATTTAGCCATTGCCATGAACCGAATTGGAGGTAAAAGTAATTCGGGAGAAGGTGGAGAAAATAAAAATCGTTTTAGAAAAGATACTAATGGAGATAGCAGAAACAGCGCTATTAAACAAGTTGCTTCTGGTAGATTTGGTGTTTCAACCAATTATTTAACTAATGCTAAAGAAATTCAAATTAAAATGGCGCAAGGTGCTAAACCTGGTGAAGGAGGACATCTTCCGGGAGATAAAGTATTACCTTGGATTGCTGAATGTAGAAATTCCACTCCTTATGTTGGATTAATTTCTCCTCCTCCACATCACGATATTTATTCTATCGAAGATTTAGCACAACTAATATTCGATTTAAAAAACGCAAATAGAGAAGCAAGAATTAATGTAAAATTAGTTTCAAAAGTTGGTGTTGGAACTATTGCTGCTGGAGTTGCAAAAGCTAAAGCAGATGTAATTTTAATTTCTGGTTATGACGGAGGTACAGGAGCAGCACCATTAACTTCATTAAAACACACTGGTTTACCTTGGGAGTTGGGTATTGCTGAAGCACAACAAACCTTAGTTTTGAATAATTTAAGAAATAGAATAGTTTTAGAATGTGACGGACAATTAAAAACTGGACGAGATGTTGCTATTGCCTGTTTATTAGGCGCCGAAGAATTTGGTTTTGCTACTGCTCCATTAGTTGCTTCAGGTTGTATTATGATGCGTAAATGTCATTTAAATACTTGTCCTGTTGGCATTGCAACACAAGACCCTGAATTGCGGAAAAACTTCAAAGGAACTCCGGAACATGTAATTAATTTTATGTATTTCATAGCTAAAGAATTGAGAGAAATAATGGCTAAGTTAGGATTTAGAACGATTAACGAAATGATTGGTCAAGTTCAAAAACTAAATACTAATAAAGCAATTGAACATTACAAAGCTCAAGGACTTAATCTTGATACCATTTTACATCAACCTAAAACCACCAAACCATTATATAATACAGAAACACAAGATCACGGATTAGAAAATGCTTTGGATTTTGAAATAATTAGAATGGCGCATCCAGCTATTTATCGAAAAGAAAAAATGGAGTATCATTTTCCTATAAAAAATACCGATAGAAGTGTTGGAGCAATATTAAGCAATGAATTATCTAAAATTTATGGAGAAAATGGTTTACCTGAAGATACTCTTAAAATAAAATTTAAAGGTTCTGCCGGACAAAGTTTTGGGGCTTTTGCTACCAAAGGCTTAACCTTACAAGTTGACGGAAATACAAATGACTATTTAGGTAAAGGATTATCCGGTGCAAAATTAATCATTAAAACTCCTGACGAAGCTACATTTTCTCCTGAAGAAAACATTATTGTTGGTAATGTTACTCTTTACGGAGCTACCAATGGCGAAGCTTATATAAACGGAATTGCAGGAGAACGTTTTTGCGTTCGTAATTCTGGAGCAAAAGCAGTGGTTGAAGGCGTTGGAGATCATGCTTGCGAATACATGACTGGTGGTATTGCTGTTATTCTAGGCAAAACTGGTAGAAATTTTGCTGCTGGTATGAGTGGTGGAATTGCTTATGTTTTTGATGATAAAAATAAATTTAAAAATGGTTTATGCAATATGGAAATGGTAGAATTTGATACTATTTCTACCAACGACGAAAAAGATTTAAAACAACTAATTAAAAATCATTTTAAATATACAAATAGTGAGTTAGCATACAGCATTTTAGATGATTGGGAATCAAAACTTTCACATTTTATAAAAGTAATGCCTACGGATTATAAAAAAGCGTTACAAAGAAAAAATAATCCTGAGTTTATGAATAAAAAAACAACTGCTTAATTATGGGAAAAATTACAGGATTTAAAGAATTTGAAAGAAAAAATGAAGCGTCTATTTCTGTAGTAGAAAGAGTTAAAAATTATAATGAGTTTAATTTACCTTTAAAAACTTCTGAAATTGAACAACAAGGTTCTCGATGTATGGATTGTGGAATTCCTTTTTGCCATAGTGGATGTCCGTTAGGAAATTTAATTCCAGATTTTAATGATATGGTTCATAAGGGAGAATGGAAAAAAGCTTTAGAAATATTACATTCCACAAATAATTTTCCAGAATTCACAGGCAGATTATGCCCAGCTCCTTGTGAACAAGCTTGCGTATTAGGGATTATAAAACCGCCTATTACCATTGAACAATTAGAAAAATATATCGTTGAAAAAGGATTTGAAAAAGGATGGATTACACCTCAACCACCCAAAATTAGAACAAATAAAAAAGTGGCAATTATTGGTTCAGGACCTGCAGGATTAGCAGCTGCACAACAATTAAATAGAGCTGGACATTTAGTTTTGGTTTTTGAACGTGACGATGCTGTTGGAGGATTATTACGTTATGGTATTCCAAACTTCAAATTAGAGAAAAAAATTATTGATAGAAGGATTACCATTTTAAAAGAAGAAGGAATCAAGTTTTACACTAACACAAATGTAGGCGTAAACTACTCTACAGAAAAACTAAGTAAATTTGATGCAATTGTACTTTGTGGTGGTGCAACACAACGTAGAAGTTTACCTATTGAAGGACTAAACAGCAAAGGTGTTGTACAAGCTATGACATTTTTAAAACAACAAAATAAAAGAGATTCTGAAATAAAATTCAATGAAGAAAATATTTTAGCTACCAATAAAAATGTTATCGTTATTGGAGGTGGCGACACTGGTTCTGACTGTATTGGTACGGCTAATCGACAAGGAGCTAAAACCGTTACAAATTTTGAAATAATGCCTAAACCTCCTATTGAAAGAAGCGAAAAAACTCCTTGGCCATTTTGGCCATTAAAATTAAAAACCACTACATCCCATCAAGAAGGTTGCAACAGAAACTGGTTAATATCCACTAAAGAATTTATTGCCGATGAAAATGGAATTTTAAAAGCCTTAAAAACTGTAAATGTTGCATGGGAATTAAATAAAGGTAAAGCTCCAAAATTAAAAGAGATAAAAGGAACTGAAAAAATTTGGCCTTGCGAATTAGTGCTACTAGCATTAGGATTTTCTGGACCAGAAGTAACTTTAAGCAAACAACTTGGCATAGAATTAGATAACAGAAATAACTATAAGGCTACAGAATATCAAACTAACATACCACATATTTTTACTGCTGGTGACATGCGCAGAGGACAATCTTTAATAGTTTGGGCTATTTCAGAAGGAAGAGAAGCTGCACGTAAAGTAGATGAGTATTTAATGGGTTTTAGTCATTTACCAACTAAAGGAAATGGTGATTTACCTAATATTTAACGTTCTAATTTTATCATAAAAAATACATTACTGATATAAATCATCACTTTTATTAAAAATCGCTTTTATTTTAGTAAATAATTTAATAATTAATCTAAAAAGTGATGAAAAGAATCCTATTTCTACTTGCAATTTTCACAATAGTAATTTCTTGTAAAACAGAAACTAAAAAAACTACTGAAATAAAAGCAACTGTTAAACAAGAAACTCCTCAAATAGTTATTGGTGAATTTAATACTAAAGCTGGCGACTTTGTAAATAAAGAAATTCAAGTTAAAGGTATTGTTGATCATGTTTGTAAACATGGAGGTAAAAAAATACTTTTAGTAACAGATGAAGGTGATGTTCATGTAACTTCTGAAGAACGATTTGATGAAACTTTAAAAGGTAGTGAAATTATGTTAACTGGTGTTGTTTTAGAAGAACGCATTGATGAAGCTTATTGTTTAAAAATGGAAGAAGATAACATTAAAAGTCATTCTGATGGAACTTCTAATAAAGAACAATTCGAAGCAAAAAAAGAGCACATACAACAATATAGAGATCAAATGAAAGCGAATAATATTGATCATATTTCAAACTATTCGCTTAAATATGTTTCATATTCAAAAGTAGAATAATTGAGTGTTTCTTTAAAAACATTAAGAAAATGGAGCAGAATACTCCATAGAGATGTTGGTTTCTTTTTTATTGGTACTACCTTAATTTATGCTATTTCAGGAATTGCACTAAATCATATGAGTGATTGGAATCCTAATTATTCAGTAGAATTAAGAAATTTTACAACAACCTTAAATTTAGAAAAAAATAACTCTACAAAAGATAATATTTTACTTTTACTTGATAAAATTGATTCTAGAAAAAACTATAAAAGTCATTATTACCCAAATAACAGTACGTTAAAAATATTTTTAAAAGGAGGCTCTTCAATAGCTGTAAACATTTTAAACGGAAAAGGAACTGCAGAGTATTTAAAAAAACGCCCATTAATATTTGAAACTAATTATTTGCATTATAATCCAAATAGAATTTGGACATGGTTTTCGGATATTTTTGCAGGTGCATTAATATTATTTGTAATAACTTCTTTTTTTATTACAAAAGGTAAAAAAGGCATTATAGGACGAGGTGGAATATATATGCTGCTAGGTATTATTATTCCAATACTTTTTCTTTTATATTATATGTAAAAAGTGTTTAAAAAATTTATTTTTAGTTATTTAACAACATAAAATCTGCTAAAACCATTGCTGTTAAAGCTTCAACAATAGGTACTGCCCTAGGCACTACACAAGGATCATGGCGCCCTTTCCCTTGCATTTCAACAATATTTCCTTTATTATCAATGGTTTGTTGTTTTTGCATTATAGTTGCTACAGGTTTAAAAGCAACTCTAAAATAAATATCCATTCCGTTACTTATTCCTCCTTGAATACCTCCAGATAAATTTGTTTTAGTAGTTCCATCCTCATTAAATATATCGTTATGCTCACTACCTTTCATTTTTGCTCCACAAAAACCACTTCCGTATTCAAACCCTTTTACTGCATTTATAGAAAGCATTGCCTTTCCTAATTGTGCATGTAATTTATCAAAAATAGGTTCTCCTAATCCAACCGGTACATTTTGAATAACACAAGTTATAGTTCCTCCAATGGTATCTCCTTGCTTTTTTATTTCATTAATTCGCGCTATCATTTTTTCTGCAGAAGCATTATCTGGACAACGAACTACATTACTTTCAATTTTACTAAAATCAACATCTTGATAGGCTTTTTCCATAAAAATATCACCAACGGAAGATGTAAATGCATTTATTTTTATAGATGAAATAACTTGTTTAGCTACAGCTCCACCAACAACCCAATTTGCAGTTTCACGCGCAGAAGTTCTTCCACCTCCTCGATAATCTCTATTTCCATACTTTTTGTCGTAAGTATAATCTGCATGCGAAGGTCGATAAGTATCTTTTATATGAGAATAATCATTTGAACGTTGGTGCACATTTTTAATGATAAATCCTATAGAAGTTCCGGTTGTTTTTCCTTCAAAAATACCAGATAAAAATTGCACTTCATCAGGTTCTTTACGCTGAGTTACAATTTTAGATTGCCCTGGTTTTCGTCTATTCAATTCATTCTGAATAGCTTCTAAATTTAATTCAATTCCCGAAGGACAACCATCAATAATACCTCCAATAGCTTCTCCATGAGATTCTCCAAAAGTTGTTAACGTAAATATTTTCCCAAAGGTATTAGCCATAATTATAATTTATTTCACAAATGTAAAAGAATTTGGTTAGTAAAACCAAAGTTTAATTGCCAAAACAACCACTGCTACAATTAAGAACTTTTTTACAAAGCCGTCACCTTTTTTAACAGATAATCTGCTTGCAAACCAACCTCCAATAGCATTTCCTATTGCTAATTCTAAACCTATTTGCCAATTTATTTTATCATTGATTGCAAACACATAAACTGCTGCAATAGTGTAAATTAAAGCTACAAAAACTTTAATAGCATTGCTTTTTACTAATGAAATATTATTAACTGAAGATAAAATAAACAACATTATAAAACCAACACCAGCTTGTATAAACCCTCCATAAATACCTACAAAGAAAAATAAAAAGACACTTAACCAAAGGTGCTTACCTGATAATCTTTCTATTATACTTTCATTTTTTTTAGTTGAACTAAAAACCATATACGCAACTACTAATAGCATTACCACAGATAATATTTTATTAAATACTTCTCCTTTTATATCTACCGCTATTTGTGCTCCAATTAAAGAGCCTGCTAAAGCTGACAAACTAACATAAATACTAAAAGGAAAGGTTTTTACTCCTTTGCTTTTAAATCCTGCTGTTGTAAATACATTTTGCACAACAATAGCTACTCTATTAGTTCCATTAGCAATATTTGGAGGTAATCCTAGAAAAATAAGAATTGGTAAAGTTAAAAGAGATCCTCCTCCTGCCATAGTATTTATAATACCTGCAAAAAAACCAACGCCTACTAACAAAATTATTTCAAACACTAAATTCATTATAAAAAATTAAATAACAAATGTAAATTAAAATTACCTATTATTTTTTTCAAAAAAACACTTCAAAAATTTGAGCAAAACAAAAAAGGGTTTTATATTTGCCATCGCTAAGGGAGAAATGGCAGAGTGGTCGAATGCGGCAGTCTTGAAAACTGTTGAGGGTCACACCTCCGGGGGTTCGAATCCCTCTTTCTCCGCTGAAAACCTTGTAATCGATTGATTTACAAGGTTTTATTTTTTTAGGTGACATTATAGGCGACAGAATTATTTTTTTGATCTTCAAATGGTAGTTAACTTTTTTATATTATTTAAACTTCATATTATGCCGAAACTTAATTATCTACCCCATTTATAAAAGTATTTACAAAGTCTTTTATTTTTTCGGTTATTCTAGTACTTATTGATTCTCTTTGTAGTACACTTGGTTGTTTTTCTAACGCTTCTATTACTTCATCTTCTGTTGCCATACGACCTGTAAAAAGAAAATCGTTTATGATGTCTTCTACTTTATCTTGTTTTAATGCTTCTGCTGTACTTAATTCTTGTAAAGCTTTTTTGGTTTCAAATTGCCAATAGGTTTTAAATTCATTTTCTATTGCATCACTGTCTGTAATATGTGGTAAATTGTTTTGAATAAATTTTTCTATTAATTCACGTTTACTACGTAATTCTGCTTCACCAGCAATTAAATCTATAATTTGTTTTTTCTGTTTTGCGTGGTCTTTTGGTTTGGCATTTTTTAATTCTGCTAATAGCTTCATTATATAGGCTACATTAATTTCATCACGATGTATTAACTCTAATTCAAAATCAATTTCATCTAAGATAGATACGGTTTCCTTTTGGTTATTTGTTTTTATTTTATCGTAAAGGTCTAAATATTTGCTTGTGTAATCTGCAAACTCTTGGTCTTTCATATAGGTATCCTCAAATGAAAATTCTACAAATGTTGATAATATATTTTTTAATCGCATTATTTCTCTAAAGGCTTTGGCAAACTCTAATTCGTCTTCTTCAGTGGCTAAATCATTTACACTATCTACCGTTGGTGCAATACCCATTAATACTTTATAGGCTTCATTAAACTTTTTTACTTGTTCTTCATAAGGCGCTATAATTATAGTTTCTTGAGCGTTTTTATCAGAAAACAAAGCGATAGCATCGTCTGTGTTTTGTTTTAGATTACGGAATGCTAAAATATTTCCTTGTGACTTCTTTTCGTTTAAGATTCTATTAGTACGAGAATATGCTTGTATTAAACCGTGATAGTTTAAATTTTTATCCACATAAAGCGTATTTAAAGCCTTACTATCAAAGCCTGTAAGAAACATATTAACGACTAATAATATATCAATCTGTCTATTTTTAACACGTTTAGAAATGTCTTTTTTATAGTTTAAAAAAGTATTTCCATCTTTTGCGGAATGCTTAGATCCAAATTGCAGATTATAATCTGCTATATACTCGTCTAATTTATCTTTATTAGGAATGGTTCCATAAACTTCTCCTGGTTCTGCAGCCCTTGGTAAATTAGGAAAATCTTCTTCAGGTATTTCTCCTGTAGCATCCTTATCTTCTGGGTTTGGTGCATAAGAAAAGATAGTTGCAATGTTTAAACGGTGTTCTCCTGCTTCTTTTTTGGCTTTAAAAAGCTCATAATATTTTATTAGAATATCTACACTACTAACACAAAACATTGCTGTAAACGTTCTGTGGTGTGTTTTACGATTGTGATTTGCTATTATATAATTTGTAATAGTATTTAAATAATCATCACTCTCATACACCTCTTGTTTGTCTATATCTTCTACTTTAGTATCATCGATACCTTCTTTAGATTTAAAAACATTGTAATACTCTATTGAGAATTTTAATACATTTTCATCTCTAATAGCATCGGTAATAACATACTTATGAAGGCAGTCGTGAAATAGGTTTGCAGTTGTTTGTTTGATACTCTTTTTACTAATGGCATTTTTTACAAATATTGGCGTACCGGTAAAGCCAAATAATTGGTGATTAGTAAAGAACTTTACAATACGTTTGTGTGTATCACCAAATTGAGAACGATGACATTCATCGAATATAAATACTACTTTTTCATCTTTTAAAGCTTCAATCTGTTTTCTAAACTTTGCTTTTGAAATAGCACTATTTAGTTTTTGAATTGTTGTAACTAATAAAGGTCTGTTATTATCTAAAAATTGATTGATAAGCATTTTGGTGTTTTCAGTACCATCAATACTTTCTTTGTCGAATGCTTGAAATTCTCTAACCGTTTGGTCGTCTAAATCTTGTCTGTCTACAACAAACACCACTTTTTTTATTTTAGGGTTATTTGTTAATATCTGACTTGCCTTAAATGACGTTAGCGTTTTACCTGAACCTGTAGTATGCCATATATAACCGTTTTTATCAGAGTTTTTAACTCTATCTATTATAGATTCTACTGCATAATACTGATAAGGTCTAAGTATCATTAGTTTTTTATCACTTTCGTGTAAAACAGTATACTTTGTAATCATTTTAGCAATATGACAAGGCTCTAAAAAGACACTTGTAAAGGTATCTAATTGTGTGATTTTTTTATTTTTTTCAGTACTCCAAAAAGAGGTGAATTTAAAACTTTGCTTTTGGCTGTTTGCATAGTATTTGGTATCTACACCGTTACTAATTACAAATATTTGGACATAATTAAATAATGCATTGTTAGATGCAAAAGACTCTTTTTGATAACGCTGTATTTGATTAAATGCTTCTTTAAGTTCAATACCTCTACGTTTTAATTCTATTTGTACTAATGGTAACCCATTTATAAGAATGGTAACATCGTAACGGTTTTCACGTTTACCATTAATTGTAATTTGATTGGTTACTTGGAATTGATTTTGACACCAGAAGTCTTGATTGATAAACTCTATATACGCTTTCTCACCGTTATCTTTTTGCAATACATATTTATCTCTTAAAGTTTTGGCTTTGTCGAAAATATTACCTTTAGAAAGATGTATTAATATGCGCTCGAACTCGGACGTAGTAAAGGTTATTTTATTATGTTTCTCTAATTGTGATTTTAGATTGCTTAATAAATCCTCTTCGGTTTTAATAGTTACCGATTTATGACCTAATGCTATTAATTGGCTTATTAAATTATTTTCTAATACTTGTTCTGGTTGGGTTGTCATTATGTTAGATTATAGAAAACTATTTATTAGTTTTTTAGAGAAAACTCAACATCACTTTTTACCATTTTTGTAATATCAATAGTTGGAAGTAAATATTTATTATAAAAAGTACTCTCCGTTTTTGCGTGTAACACACCTCTAACAGAACTAACAGTAATCATTGTTAAATGTGTCATAAACCCCTTAGGAAGTGTAATTACTGAATTAGCGCAAAAACTATTAAATGAATCATCTGATATTTTAAAGTGACAACTTACCTGTAATTTTAAAATGGCTTTTTTATTTTGCTCAAATATAATAGTAACAAAGACTGCTATTAATTTATCGTCTTTATTAAACTTAAATTCCAAACTTGTATTTAAGCCTGTTTTAGCTTTCTCCGAATAATTTTCATCAAAAGTTGCAAATTGCTCTGTTTTAATACCTACTAATGCAAAACCTACTTTATCTTGTGCCATTATGATGCTTCTAAATAATTAGACTCTTCAACTAATACCATTTTTGGTTGTTTAGTAAAACCAACTTTAAATTCTTCTTTAAAAAATGATGTACCAGCTGATAAAAAAGATTTTTTTAAATATACTTCCATATCAAGATTTAGAATATTTTCAAAAGAAAACTCTTGTATTTTATTCTCGTAATAACTTGCCAAAATAGGTATATCTAATACTTGTTGAAGTTTTACTTGGGTTTCTAAAGTTAAATTTTCTTTACCTTTTACAATTTTATTCACTTGCTGAGGAGTAACTTCTAATGCTTTTGCTAATTTACGTTGTGACCAACCTAAATCATCTAATTTATTAAGTACTTTTAGGGCAATATCTTGAGATTCTTTTAAACGTGCTCTATTTTTAATACGCTCTTTCGTTCTTGAAATGGTACTTGTTTTTTCTTTAGAAATTAGACTTTTAAATTTTTCTTTATTTGTCATAGTTTTCAAGTTCGGTTCTAAATTCATAAAAAGATTCGATGTCAACTACATCATTTTTTTGTAAAAATGCTTTCACCATTTTTATCTTTTTCATTTCTTCTCGGGTATCTTGGTGGTCTTTATTTTTAAAACTCATTTTAATAGCACCACCCGTTATTAAAAAACAATCATCGTCAATTTTAATAGCATAAAATCTTAAACCATCGTATTTTGAGGTTTTACCTTTGCGTAATGATAATAATTTAAAGCCTGTTTCATTGTTATCTAATTGATGAAAATATTTATCTAATGGTATATTGTCTTCTATAAGTTCATTGAGAAAGTCATCTATTAATGTAGCGTCTTTAAGTCTTGCTTTTACAAATTTATTAATATCTTTTACATTATTGCTTTTTGCATATTGATAGAGATAACTAACATCTGTCCATAAATCTAATAATCTATCATATTCGCAAATATCATACGCATCACTACCTTTTATTTTGTAAGCTATGGAACATAATTTCTTTGCAAATATATCAACAATTTTCATATAATCAACCTGTAGGTTTACTTTTTAACAATTTATTATTATAAAAGTAGTTATTTTCTATCACTTATGTTGGTTAGTTTAAACTATTTAATAGCAATTATTTGTCCTTTTTACTTAACCAATTCTTTTACAATTTATCTTTTTCTTCTTTTAATAGGCTTTACTTTATTAAAGGTTTGTGTTTTTCTATTTTCTACTTAACATTTCTATAAATCTGCCCTTTGTTAAATTCAAAAACATCTAAAACAGGCTTTAGTTCTTCTTCGTTATTATTACAAAAGTCGTGAACATCTTTCCAAGATAAAAAATGGATATTGTGTTTTAATTTACCTTTAAACAAATCATTTTCTTGTTTGTTAGATGGCACAAGACCAATATAAAAGGCTTCATCACAATCTACTACTCTTTTTAATGCTTTCCATACAATCTTATTATTTCCAATTTTTCTATTCCTAATTCCACAATTCACTGAAAAACTATCCCAGTTTGAAATACATTCATTTTCCCATTCAATATCCGTTTTATTATCAAATAATAAATGTTTGAGATACAATTGATAAAACAGATTTGAGGAATAACCTGGGTACTTACCCTTTTTAAACTTATTATATTGATTCTCTAGTGTCCAACTTTTTCTGTGAAACGTTTTTACCTTACCCTCAATAAATAGTACTTTTTTGTGTGATTTATATTTAAGGATAATTATTAAATCGGCATCTCCAAAACCTGAAAATGACTGTTCTAAGAGTATTTCATAATCAATTGGTTTACCTAATTTATTTAATTTAGGGATATCTATTAGCTCAACAAACTTATCCATTAACTCTTTATTATTACTAATGCTAAATATTAATGAGTTAATAATGCCACGTTCTGAATAACCTAATAGTTCTATTTTTTTCATTTAAACAAACATTTTTTGTAATAAACCTTTTTAAAAGTTTTTACTTATTCTTTATTTTAGTTATTTCACCTTTTAAAAAGTCTATTTCATTTCTAAGTTTTTTTATTTCAAATAAACCTTCGATTGTACCTACTCTACTTAATAGACTTAAATCTTCTTTTATTTTTAAAAATGGAATTACATTAGGAAAATCATATTGACTATTGATTTTATCATAATAATGCGTATCAAAGGTTAAATCTGATTTATTAGCTAATAAATCTGTAACTTCTATTGTTAAAGATAGGCTCTTAATTTTTGGTTCAGTTAGAAAATAATCAAAAGTTCCATAGTATTCATTTTCCTTTATTTTACAGTTTAACTCACCCCATTTAAATGTATTCTCTTTGACTATGTTTTTATCAGAATCTAATATTTGATTTTTACAATAATTGAATAATTTTAATCCATTACTTTTTCTATCAAAAGTTCTCTCAATAATAAATCTAACATCTTGCCTAAAAATTGTAGACAAAGAATATTCTAAACTTACTTCGTTATCATTAGTAAATACTATATAGTGTTTATCTCCTGTTTTCATAATTATTTTTTACACAAACATTTGTTGTAATAAACCTTTTTTAAAGCTTTTACTATTTTCTATTTTGGCATTTAGGGCTTCTATTTTTATATCTATATCTGATAAGAAATTAGCTATTTTGGTTTGTTCCACAATTGAAACAGGTAATTTAAATTTGAAATTATTTATATCCTTTTTTTGAATATTAGGTAACCCCGAACCAACACGTAAACGCATTATTTTAATTTCGCTTTGTTTTAATATTTGGAACAAAAAATCATTAACAACATTATTCTTTAAATTTTCAATAGCGTAACAATGACCGCCACACCAAAATTTGGTTTTAAAAAGATTTACATATCCACAAGAATTTCCACCTTCACTTATAGTTATTGTATTTTCGTTTCTGTTAAAATCTTCTGTATAACCAGATGGGTTAATACCTCCACTAATACAAGGATAACTTCCTACTTTAGTCAAAAATTCAGCGTTTAATTGTTCTCCTTTATTAATTTCTGAAACCTTCCCCAACTTCTTCTCTTCCCATATAGGAAAGGCATTCCCCTCATCATCTTTAAACCTTAACTGTTGATTAAAGATTTTTTGCATTACCCCTTTTTTGTATTGCTCTAAAAGTTCTTTCTTTTTGGTTAGTTTGGTAATTACCAAATCTACATCTGAAAAGAATGATGCTATTTTTTGTTGTTCTGGAAGTGATGGGATTGGGATTTGAAACGATTTAATTATTGATAAATTTAAGCCACCTCTACCACCTGCCCCTGTGGATAAATTTCTTAATTCTTCATACCTATTATCTATATTTTGATATAAAAATTCAGAATAAAACAAATTAGTATTTGGGTAAATCGCTGCTATTGATTGATTTATACATAACTCTATTAAATTTATTGCAGCTGTTCCTCTTGTTTTACCTTGACCTGCTAACCCAATTAGAATAGAATTAATTGGTATAATTTTAGTACTTGATTTTTTAAGCCCTAATTCGGTAATTCTATTTTGAACATCATAAACCCTTTTCAAATTTAATTCACCTGAGTTCATCCAAGGAATATTACCATTCCAATATTCTTTTTTTAATGTGCTAGGTGTACCACCTGCTGTAACAGTAGTTAAATCACCTATTTTAACAGACCTCCATTCACCTTCAAATTCTGAAAACCTCAATTGTGGTTTTAATGTATGTTGTTTTGTATTCATAAGCTATAGATTGCTTCGCTTTTGTTCTCGACTACGCTCGAACTGACAGCTCGCAATGACGTTTTAGAATGGTGTTTTAATATTTAACTCTTTGCAATAGGAAGCAATTCGTTTATCTGTTTCAGCAATTTCAATATCTAAGGCTTGTATTTGTTCTGCAACAGCATTAATATCAATAGGTGCTTCTTCTTCGAAGGTATCTACATAACGAGGTATGTTAAGGTTGTAATCGTTATCTGCAATTTCTTGTAATGTAGCTCTGTGGCTATATTTATCTGTAACCTCACGGTTTTTATAGGTTTCTACAATTTGGTTGATATGCTCTGGTAATAGCTTATTGTCTTTTCCTTGCTTTTCAAAGTGATTAGAGGCATCAATAAATAATACATCTTCATTAACTTCTCTACATTTTTTAATCACCAAAATACAAGTTGGAATACCTGTCCCAAAAAAGATATTTGCAGGTAAACCAATGACAGCATCTATATAGTTTCTATCTTCTATTAAATATCGTCTTATATGTGCTTCTGAACTTCCTCTAAATAATACACCGTGAGGTAATACGGTTGCCATAATACCGTTTTCATCTAAATGATGAATCATATGTTGTACAAATGCAAAATCTGCCTTTGTTTTAGGTGCTAATTTACCGTATTGACTAAATCTATCATCTGTACTAAAAATACCTTTTGCAGACCACTTTGCAGAAAATGGTGGGTTTGCTACAATAGCTTCGGCTTTTAAGTCGATAGCCATATGTTGAGGCTCTTCTAAGGTATCTTCTTGTTTAATATCGAACTCACGATAATTTACACCGTGTAGTATCATATTCATACGTGCTAAGTTGTACGTTGTTCGGTTTAATTCTTGACCGTAAAACATACCGACATCGTCTACTTCTTTAGCTACACGCAAGAGCAACGAACCACTCCCACAGGTTGGGTCATATACTGATTTTAAACGTTTTTTACGCGTAGTTACTATTTTTGCTAATATGGTAGATACTTCTTGAGGTGTGTAAAATTCCCCTGCTTTTTTTCCTGCCCTTGATGCAAATTCACCAATTAGATATTCATACGCATCCCCTAATAAATCACTTTCGGTATCTTCTAATTGAAAGTCTATTGCATCTAAATGTATTATGATTTTTGCAATGGTTTCATTTTGTGCTTTTACAGTTCTTCCTAACTTACCAGAAGTTAAATCTAAATCTTCAAATAGTTTTACAAAATCATCTTCTGATTCTGTACCCATTGTGCTTTGTTCAATATTGGTAAGAATACGCTCTAAGTCTTCTATGATAAAAAATTGTTTCGCTTCGTCATTATCATTAGTAACTATTTCGGAAAGGTTATTTCCTTTTTGAGCAATAGAGGTAAATAATTCACTTGGTTTTAAAAAATAACCTAATTCTTTTACGCAGGCTTTTTTAACCGCTTCCACATATATTTTACCATTTTCTGAATTTTCATCTAACTGTTCATAAGTTAATCCATCTGGTGCTAATATTTTATTAGCATATAAGTGTAATTTTTCTGAAAGGTATTTAAAGAATATAAAGCCTAAGATGTAGTTTCTATAATCGTCTGCATCCATTTTGCCTCTTAGTAAATTGGCAATAGCCCATAATTGTTTTTCAAGTAGTTTTTTTTGTTCTTCGGACATTCGGAGTTATTTACTCATAATAATTAAGCAATTTCAAGGTATCAAATATAATAAAAGATTGTAGTAATATTAAGCAAAGATTACTATTAATACTTTTACAAAAAAACAAAGCTCACTTATTGTATGTAACCAGTTAAGTATTTAAATACCTAAAATCATATATTATTTTTTAATTTACTTCTTGTTGCAACAACAATTTAATCTGTTGTTGATTTGTTGTTAAGGATGTTGCAACGTTAATTTTAATTACTTAACAACATTAAACGTTTGTATATCAAATTATAGCATTTTACATGTATTCTTGTTACAACAAACTTACCATACCGTTGCAACACTGTTGTTGGTTGTTGTTACAACAAAATTATCTGTAATATTGTTAGATAATATTCTGTTTTAAATGTTTTGCAACGTAAAAACAACAGTTTAAAAAACGTTGCAACACTTAAACAACAATCTGAAAAAGTATTGCAACAACAAAAAACGTAATATTATCTATTTACCTTTTTATATTTTATATACCTTGAAAAATATAGATTAAAAGGAATTAAATTCTATCTTTTAACAAAAAAACTTTATTTGACCATTTTTCTAAGTAGTAATTATTAAATTTGATGATACTAAATTGAAAATTGCTAATTAATAATTTTTAATAAAATGTGAAAACATTAATTTTATCAGGGATAATAGACTTAATAAACAAAATATTATAACACATATAACAAGTTACCCACAATAGTGCTAGAGGAAAATTTAGCATTTAAAGAAAGCAAGATATATCATTGGAAAATTGTTTTTATTAGGTAAATGTTGAGCATTGATTTCTCCTTTTTCGGGAACTAAACGCAAGACAAATTTTAGGTTTAATTGACATATTTAAAGGTTAGAAAAAAAATAGTTTTTTAAGAGAGCTATTTTGATAGCGTTCTGCCTCGTTCAAAATCCAAAAAAGGCGTAGTTTCATAAACCAGTGTACCAACCTAAATGCAAGAAAGGTTTATAGGTGTTTATAAATTGATTTTCTTAATAGAAATGACATTGTATTTTTAAATAGTTTTAGGTGGGCATTCTGTCTCGGTTGGTAAAAGGATAATCAATTAAGGTTTGAGTTATCTGAAAGGTTTAGGCAGCCCTAAAGTGGCTAACATTGCGCATAAAAAATTGCTAATTTTATGATTAAAAGAAAAAAAGTAATACATTTAAAGTTGAAAAATAAGCTATGAAAATTTTGCATAAAAACCCGCAACTTTCTCATGCACTAAACCGTTGTGCTTCATGCTGAAAAGAAAAAAATGAGAATATTTTTAATAACAATATTGATATTTACTCTTACGAAAATGTCTGCTACGAATTTTTGTGAAAAGTGTGATATTGAAAAAGTAAAAACTATCAATGACAATCTTGATAACTTGACTTTTGAGATGTTAGATGAGTTTTTATGCACTTTTGACAAATCGTGTGAGAATAACGTTGAATTCTCAGAATGGAGTAATGAAATGTTATTTAAAGTCCTTGATAAATCGACAGAATTATATTTTAAAGTTTTAACAAATGGAAAAATTGAAAATGCCGAAATTATATTGGAGGAAATTAAAAACCCAATAGTTGAAATCGATTACCAGAAAATTTATGACAATATTAAACGAGTTGACACGCAGGAGAAATTAAAAAAAGAATATTTACGAATATTAAAAATAACAGCCGAAAAAGGAGGAATAAAGATTACGGATTAAAAACACGAAAGCACAACACCTCATAAAATTTATGCTTACTTTTAAACTAAATTACGAACCGACAAACATTCAACAAACGATTTGCTACGTCCGAAAAATCTCCGATTTTCCAGTCGCACAAATCTTATAAAAACTCGTTGGGCGTCATTAAAAAAAACGTTACTTATGAAAAACATTGTATTGATAATAGCATTTTTTTTAACTACTCTGATTACTTATTCACAGACTGATAAATCAAAATTAGGATTTGAAAATGCAAAACAAGAATTGGAAAGTGTTTTGAATAATGAATCTTCAAAACAGATATTAGTTGATATGGTTATAAAGTCACAAGCAACTGCAATAAAGTATGCAGAGACAATTTTATTTGATATTTATGGACAAAAGAACATTGAGAAACAAAAACCATATGAAATCTTTGAAATTGATGGATATTGGATAATTGAAGGAAAATTACCAAACGGAATGATTGGAGGTACTTTTAATATTATTTTTAATTCCAAAAACGGACAGATTATCAAATTGACACACGGAAAATAATGAAAAAATTACTATTTGTACTGCCTATTTTTCTCATCATTTTTCAATCTTGTAAACAATCAATTGACATAAATGATTTGAAAATCTCAAACACAGAATTGAAAGTAACTTTTTGGATTAAAAATTCGTCTGGATTGGAAAGTATAGCTTCAACTAAGATTTTGAATAAATCAAAAGAATTGGAAAATTTAACTAACTGGTTGATAAATAACTCGAACGGATGGGATAACTCCATAAATTCTTATTCTTCGCCGAAAATTTCATTAACAAATGAAAACTTTAAGTTTTTAATTTTTACGGACTTTGTTGTTATCGGATACTTAGATAAAAATAATAAGCCGAGACAATTGACAAAAAAGGTTAATTTGAGTGAATTTGAATTTCTTAACGATATGAAAAAATAAACGAACGCCCAACAACTCATAAAATTAATGCTTAAATTTGAACTAGTACAAAACGACAAAAATTCTAACAAACCAATTTGCAACGTACGAAAAATCTCCGATTTTCCAAACGCACAAATCTTATAAAAAACCGTTAGGCACAAGCAGGAGAAACGAAACAGAATGATAAATTTGCTACAAGAAAATAAAGAAATAGAAAGCCACCGCACAAATTGCACATTTGGTTTTTTGCCAACACACAAAAAGCCGACACAAAAAAACCAAAAGAGCAATTTCTTGCCAACGCTATGAAGTTGATATAGAAAGATAATATGGATATTAAAAGCATAGAGAATTTCAGAAGGTATTATAAAACTGAAATAAGAAAAAGAAAAGATAGGAATACTGATACAGATTTTGTTGGAGTATATCACGATGTTGGAGACAAGCGAACAAATGGCTATTTTGAATTAACTCACGGAGACAAAAAAATACATAAGTTCTTACCATCAATATTAAAAATTGCAGAAGATGGGCAAGCGATTTATGAATTTATTCAAAATGCAGTAGATTGTAATTCAAGCCAATTTTTTATTTTCTACAACGATAAGTATTTTTTAGCCGTTAATAATGGACAACCATTCAATCATAAAGATGTTCTTTCAATTCTAAATATTGCAGATACTACCAAAGATGATAATTGCGAAAATATAGGTAGATTTGGAATAGGTTTTAAGTTAGTTCATCGACTTGTAGGAAAAGATGAAGGCATAAAAGAATTAGTTGAAGATTATAAAGGACCTGTAATTTTTAGTTGGAACAATATTGGAGAATTAAAACAATTACTTGGTAATTCCCCTGTATTTCCACGTAAGATTGGCAAACCAACAAATTTAGATAATGTAAAAGCACCTTGGTTATTCAAAATAATAGCAACTAATTTCCCAACAGAACCAGGTGAAAAAGTCCGTGATATAAATTACAAAGAAAAGGTTCTATTTCATTATTCTGAACTGAAAGAGATTATTGAATATCTAAAAGAAAATTTTAAAAAGCACCAAGGTCGATTTGATTTTGCAAACCTCGAACAAGGTTCATTGTTTTTCTTAAAATTAGGCGAAGGGAAAAGAAAACTACTTGATGATGACTACAAAGGGCTTGAAAATGGGGTTCAATATTCAATGAATTTCCTCAAAAATTTAGAGGAAGTTTATATAAATGATAACTCATTAAAAAAGAGAGATTTAAAAATACAAGAATTTATTATTCAAAAAGGCTCAGAAGCATTTAATGAAATAAATCCTGAATATGCAAACTGCGATATAAAAATTTCATTTGGTTATACTGATTATAAAAGAGGAAGAGACATTAGAAAATCCCCAAATTTTTACAAATATTTCCCAATGGGAGATGAAACAAATGGATTTTCATTTATCCTACATTGTGATAGTTTTGACATTGAAGCCAATAGACGAAAATTACACGATAGTAATAAAAATAGAAAATTATTTCCCGAAATCTCAAAATCTATTATTCAATATGCAGATGAGTTAAAAGAAAGAGATTTTGATGAGTTTTTAAATTTATACTCAAATCTTCTTGTTTCCAGAATTCCATATAGAGATAACAATAAATGGCTGTATAACATCTTCTTTGAAAACCTTTTAAATTATATTCAAACAAATATTCCAATAAAAAAAGGAACTTCTGAATTAAAAGACAATGTTAAAATAAAAGATATAAGTTTTGACATTTATCTTCCTATGTTAGGTTTAGATGAAATAGAATGGTTTTATTGGGAAAACAAAAAAGAAAATGAATATTTAATTGAAGAAGCAGAAAATAGCGATAAATTAAACATTGAAAAGTGGAATATTACAAATGTCTTTATAGAGGCTGATTTGGAAAAACTTAATGATTGGATTAAACAACTTTCAAACAGTTATTATAACCAATTTATTAAAGAGTTAGAAAACCATTATTATTCTGAAAAAACAATTGGTAGATTAATAGAAACAAAACTTTTTAAATTTAGTGACGGTAATTTTTATTCAATAAATCAGATAAATGGCTCAAATAATTTAATAGTTCTTTCCAAGAAAACATCTAATATTAAAGCAGAATTGCTTGAATTAGAATTTATTATTTCTGAACTTGACTTTTCAAAGTATAAATTTTATGAAAAAATCTCTCAATTTCTAAAATCGGACAAATCAATTTTTGAAGAGATTGCTTCAAGAACAGAAATACCAAACAATCTATCCCCAAATCAAAAAAATATCCTGTTCGGTAATTTTATTAACCCAGAAACTAAGTTTATTGATGTTGAGGAAGAAAGTTTAAAACAATTTAAACTCTTTGTTAATACTAATAATGAGATAAGACCATTAAAGGAATTGTTACCTTCCAACTTGAATATTCCAATTTGGCTCGATGTTTTTAAAATTTCACCGAAGGAATATATTGACACATTAGATAAATATTTACTTTCTGAAACCGATATTTATAATGAATTAATCTTAAATAATTGGGATTTAATAACGAGTGAAATAAAACAACCTGTTGAGTTTTACGAAAAAACACAATATTATTTTAGTTTAAAGGAATTCAACCCAACATTATCAAATCAGAACTTTATTTATTCAACAAATGATGATGGGAATAATGTATTTGTAGGAAAAGACGAAGTTTATTTTAATGAAAATTTACAAAAGGTTGTTGATTATGAATGTTTTCAAAATGCAATTTTTTCTTTGACGGAATTACAAACACCACATAAAGAAATTTTACCATTTCTTCTAAAAGAACCTTTTTACTTAAAAAATTCCCTGTTCTGTAATCAAACATCTGAAAATACCATTTTATCAAAAAATCAAATCAAAGCACTTTTAGATTTCTGTATCTCAAACAATGAGCAATTCTTTGAAAAATATATCATTGAAGAAAATGAGAATGATTTTAATGTTTCTAAAAGCGAGAATAACATATATCAATATTTCACTCAAAGCAATAGGTTGAAAGACTTTATTTCAGAAAATTTGTCTGACAAATTAAGAATACTTCCTTCTGCTTTATTTGATTATAGAAGTTTAGTTTTAAAAGATAGTGAACTTGAAAGTTTTATTGTTGATAATTTGGATACTGAAATATTTGAAGAAGAATTTAAAGTTTTAAGTGAATTATTGAGTGGCGAACGATTTGATAAATTACTTGATGAAGTAGAAGTAATTGAAATAGAAAATAAAGCACAGTATTCAAAAGATGATTTTGAATATAAATTTATAGAAAAATTAAAAGAGAAGCATTTTGAAACGGTTAAAGAAAAAATCGTAATAAAAACAGACACCAATGATTTTAAACTTTCAGAAACTTCACCAACTAATGAAATTTCATTTGATAACGGAAGGTATAAGTTATTGCTTTCAGACATCATAGATAACCAGTATTTTGCTAACACTTCAATAATAGAAAGTTTCATATCTATTATTAATGAAACTGGCATTGACGAAAATAAATTATCAGAAATATTTAGAATTAGTGAAGAATTAACAAACGGTAAATTAAAGGAAATTCTAAATGATTTATTGAGTTCAGAAAATAACACTCTTAAAAATCAGCATCAATTTGCATTTGTTTTGCTTTATAACAATTTCATCGAGCCTATAAATTTTGATGAAATTAATATTTATGATAAAAAAGAAGAAACTCAAAAAATCAATTACTCTTGGTATTCAAACGATTTCTCATTTATCAGTTTAGGTGAAATAATCTCGGAGAGATATGTTGGGTTGAATAAATTATTAAAACTTTCTAAAAACAAACCTTACTTATCAACTGGAAAGGATTGTAAAATATTATTTGAACCGTATTTTGATAAAGAAAATCAATCATTCTTTTGTGAATACATAAAAGATGATTTGAGCGAAAATGAAAAAATAGATTTATTAAATTTAATTTCCGATTATTGGAACCAGTCTATCCAAAACAGAAGAGATGTTATTGCTATTGATTGGTCAAAGATTTATGACAAACAAGCGGATAAGGTTTTAGGCTTTAATCCTAACGACCTTGTTTGTGAAAATAATATTGTTTACGAAGACGAAGTTTGCCCATCGTGGTTATTAAAATGGATTTCAGAAAAAGATAATGGCACGGATTTTATTGCTGATTTTGGAGTAAATACAAATAAAAGTGAAGTTTCTGTTTTAAGAAAATTGTTTTTGTCAAATACAGATATTGAGAATGTTTCTTCGGAAAACATTAGTGATTTATTGTTAGAAAATACTTTAAATTGGATTGTTCAAAAGGAAATTAAAATATCCAATAAAAATCAATTTACTCTATTAGAAAAAATTGCTAAAAAAGTAAATATTGATTTTGATGAAAAAGAAGACATTGAGAAACTTAAAGAAAAGGCGATATTATTTAATGAAGTTATAACCGCAGAATATTATTCAAAATGGTCTGATGAATTTGGATATACAATTAACTTTTTTGAAGGAGAAATCCCTTATAATATCTTGTATGAAGAGACTGTTCTATGGAGTTATACATCTGGTAACATTATTGAAATTGATGATGTAATTTTTCTAAACAAAGAGAAATTCAATAATGAAAAATCACTTTTAAAAATTAATTCCGAAGAAAATACAATTCGTGATGATGCTTATACTACACTCTTAGAATACATAATTGGCTCAAACCTACCTGACAAATCATCAAATTTACCTGACACAACTATTCCTGATGAAAATGACGTTTTGCCACCAGGAAGTGGATTAGATAGTGAAGAAAGAGCAAAGAGAGCAAGAGAGTATAAAGATAGAGTAAAGCAGGATTTATTATCAAAAGGTTTTAATGTTGATAACTGGACAGAGAATTACGCTCATATAATGGGTGTAGTTGACCCAAAAGGTAACGAAGTAGAATTACTTGTTAAAGGTGCAAAAGGTGGGAAGATATTTATTAGCCCTGTTGAATGGTTGGTTTTGTCAAAACCAAATTCAAAACTAATTGCAATAAATTCACATAATAGTATCGTTAATGTTCCTTTTGAAGAATTGATGAAACCTGAAAGCCGATTTCATTTAGAGTTTAAAACTGAAACATTTTCAAAAAAAGGCATATTTGGATTTGCTAAGGTTTTTCAATATGTCTCTGATTGTAAATTTATTATTGACAGTCCGGGATTTTCGTATTTTGACTTTATGGATAATTTTGGCTTGTCAGAAAAACAAGAGGCAAAAGCGACTGGTGAAGAAAATGATGATAATTGGTAGGATATGGAGTTTACAAGAGAAGAACATATACAGTTTTTAGATTTAGAACTAAAAGAGCAAACTCAACAATATATTGCTACAATTCAGACTTCCGCAATTTCTTTATTGGCAAAAGATGAAGTATATTCTACTCAATTTGTGAAATTTGAAAATGGTGAATTGATTTTAAAATTTAAGAACGATAGAGGTATACCTCGCAAAGGAGAATTTTTAACCGCAGTTTTATTAAAAGACAATATCCGTTCTTATAAAAATTGGGGAAATATAACTTGGGCTGAATTACGAACAAAACATCAAATTGAATTTTCAGAAACAGTTTGTATTTGGCAAAGTTTTTCTGGCGATAAAAAATTTAGTATAGCAGGTTTTAGAGGTGTTTCCCTTGATTTTGCTGAAAAAATAGTTGATAAGTGTATCGTTATTTTGGGACCAAAAGAGCCACCGTATCAATATATTCAGAACTTAATAAAAATTGTAAATAAAACACCTATAAATTCAGAGCCTGCTAAAATCCTTGACTTTGATGTTATTAATAATAATTGGGAACCGATTAAACTTGATAACCAATCTAAAATAAATAATCTATTACTAAATCAAATTTCTCTTTCCAAAGAAATAATTATCCAAGGTCCCCCTGGAACAGGAAAAACTTATTTAATGAGTGAAATAACTGCAAAATTATTATCACAGAATAAAAGCGTTTTAGTAACAGCATTGACAAATAGAGCCTTAATTGAACTTGTTTCAAAACCAGCATTGAAACCATTTTTAGAACAGAAAAAAGTTCATAAAACAAATCTGACTGTTGATGAAGAAAAAGAAGTTCCAAAACTACAAAACACAAAAGAAATCGTTTGTTCACCTGAAAACCTATCATTAGCAACATTCTATATTTCGAGTAGTTTAGGAGCCGAAATACCCGAAATACCACCTTTTGATTATGTAATTATGGACGAAGCAAGTCAAGCATTGTTAGCAATGTTTACGGCTACAAAACTATTAGGAAAACATATTATTTGGATTGGAGACCCTTATCAATTACCACCTGTTGTTTCGTTGAAAGATGAAATAATAAAGAAGAAAAATCTAAATTTCCTAATCAAAGGAATGAATACGATTTGTGAGAACATTTCTGTTCCATCATATCAATTAGTTAAGTCTTACAGATTGACAGATAGGTCGGTAAAATATACAGGGGTGTTTTATAATGATAGTTTAGTTTCTTCTTCGTCCAAAGATTACAAACTTTCATACAACGATTTGATTTTTGATGTAGCAAAGTTATTAAATCCCAAAGGTGGTCCAACATTGATTAAAACATCGCTTCCAATAGGTGATGCAAAGCCTGATTTTGGAATATATCTAATATTAAGTTTAGTGAGAAATTTATATACTTTGAAAGACGGTAAGATTGAAATTTCAATATTAACTAAACTTCGTAGAACTGTAAAAGAAATTCAAAAAGGTATAGCAAATAATATTGGAAACCAGTCAAATTTATTAGTAGATACAATTGAAAGAGTTCAAGGGCTGACAAATGATATTACAATTTTTTTTATACCAAATACGATGTTAGAATTCTCATTAAATAGAGCATTATTTAATGTTGCTACAAGCAGAGCAAAAGGTCAGACATTGATAATAATAGATAAAGGAACTTTAAATTATCCGCATATGAATAGAGAAGTAAAACAGTATTTGAAAAAATTAGACAAGGATTTTAGTTTTGAAATAGAGCCTTCGTATAATTATAAAAAGATTAGAAATTAAAAATTATATATGGAAAAAAGAACAGAAGGTGCTTGGTTAATAAACCACACAAAAAAAATACTTGATGTCAGGGAAGCTCAAGATTTCGAAGATATTGAACTTGCTGGAAAATGCGGTATTTTTCTTTCAAATTTAGCAGCATCCCACGAACAGAGTGATTTAAATTCTGATAAGGTCAATGCAATTGCAAAAGTATCAAATATAAAAAAAACAGAAATTGACACCATTAAAAATAAACTTCAAGAAGCTCGACTAATTGAAACAGGACAAAATGGTTCTTTATCCGTTTTAGGGATTACTACATCAACTGTTCTGAACCATACAGCTGATATATTTACGAATACTAATCCTTCAAATTATCAAAAAGCCGCATTAGAATTAGCCGAAAATATCTCTGATTTACCAAAGGGTGAAAAAATTCTTTCAGAATACATTTCAGATACATATAGATTATCAGCAAATGAATCAAGTGACTTATTTCTTCAAGCCGAAGATATTGGATTTATAGATTCTGAAACCCTAGATGATAATAGTAAGTTTTATTTTAATGGAAATTTATTTAAACGTGAATATGTTAAAAAAACAAATAATGTTTTATCCTCATTAAAGTCTGAAGATGTAAGGAAAATTAATGAACTTGATGAGCTTCTTAATACTCAAGGATGCGTTACATTCGAAAAAGCAAGATTAATTTTAGAAGATGTTCTCCTTTCAAAACTACAATCTATTGGAATGTATGACTATAACGAAGTAAGTAATACTAAAGAAACTAAAATTTTCATAACCAAACCTTCTGCATTCTCAAAATATGGAAATCCTTTTGAAGACGATGCACTTGACCTTGCTAAAGCATTTGTTTCATCCTTATACTACGGTATGACTTTTAGCGCACCAGGACGTGGTAAAATAACAATGTTAAAAGCTCTTTTACGTAAACTTGTTAATGGTCATGAAGTTGGTCCAGCAACTGCAATTGGTGAAGACTACAAACTTCTTGAATTAAAAAGAGTAATTCAAATTAGAAGAGGAAGTACAAGTAATAAATATTATATGAAACTACTAAAAAAGGACATAGGTGCACTAGCAATGCAAGTTTTGGAATTTGGCGATACAACAGAAAAAACCATTGTTGGTTCGCAAATTTATACAGGAAGTGTGACAAATTATGTCGGTCCAGAACAAAAGCGTTATATTAACAGAAAAAAACAAAATACACAATCGAAAAAATCTGTTGCCGAACTATTAAGAACATTTAGAAGCTAATGAAAAAACAAGAGACTATCTCAAAAGGCGAATTAATGGAAGAATTATTAAGAAACTACTTTCTAAATTCTGGATATTACGTTGTTCGTGGAATAAAATATAAATATGAAGATAACGATATAACTGATGTAGACTTATTTTTATATGGAAGGTCATCAAGTTTGACTCGACAAAGAACTAATGTTGATATAAAGAATAAAAAGACTCCACAAGCGTTTGAAAGAATTTTATGGGCAAATGGATTAAGAGAATTATTAAATTTCGACAGTTGTATTGTTGCTACAACGGACAAACGTCCTGCTATAAATACTTTTGGACAATTACACAAAACTATTGTTCTTGATGGAACTTTTTTATCCAAGCTACGTTCAAATTCATATCCTAATAGACTAAATGAAGAAGAAATAACAAATAGGTTTTCAAAACTAAAAAGCTATAAATCATATAAGAATAAGGATTGGAGATACATATATGAGCAATCAAAATCAAAACTTTTGACTGAACTAGATTTTGCAGGCTTTAATTCTGAGTTATCAAATATAAGTTACTTTATTGAAAAAATAATGACTGATAAATCAAAACGAGAGGATGCAACAAGAATGCTCTATTTAATTCTTTCTCATTTATTAATCATTATAGATTTTATTACAAAAGATATTGCTTTTTTAGACACAGTTGTAAAAGAAAAGAAACTTTCCGATGGCTTTAAATTTGGAAATTTAGGTAAAGAGGGGGTAGATAAAATAATAGCAATGGCTATCCATATTTCAGGCAACAAGTCTGCAAATTCATTTTTAAAATCTATAGATGAAATACCAACAGACATATTGAAAGATTTTTTCAGTAAAAATGAAAATTCAAAAAATCTATTTAATTGGGCCAAAGAGTTTGAGAAAATTGGATTTAACAAGGAGTTTATTAATCCTGAAAACATTGAAACTCAATTGAAAGGTGTTTTAGCTCTTATTCTAGACTTTTTTGGCATAGAAAGAAAAAAATTTTTTGAATTGTATCCGAAAATTGTCCAAACAACATTAACTCTATCCGATGCAGATGAAAAAAAAAGCAAATAAAACCTACAGCCAACAATGGGTATGAAAAATTGCTCAAAAAAGTAAAATAGAAGATTTCAAAAATTTAAAATAACTAAATTTAACAATAGGTAAATTGCGGTTTCAAATCCGCAACTTTCAATAGCCTAAACCGTTAGACATAATTATGACTCGTCCTGAATAAAGGCTACATAATATTAAACAATTATGTATAAAAATGACAGAGTAACCAGACGTTACAGTGAACCTTTTAAATTAAAAATTTTAGCCGAACTTAGTACAGGAAAGTATAAT
>Ga0316204_10002675_pt1 | contig 39258 bp, 34 predicted proteins | sample 6monrhotite_MG_2_FD_205661 | JGI IMG/M metagenome (GOLD analysis project Ga0316204, IMG submission 205661) | Microbial mat bacterial communities from mineral coupon in-situ incubated in ocean water Damariscotta River, Maine, United States -... | ecosystem: Environmental > Aquatic > Marine >...
GGCCCGCCGCATTCCGGGGCGCCCGTTCCAGCCTCCGCCTCAGCTCTCCGCGATCAGGCGTATTCACGCCGCGAACGGTGGCGCGCTCCGCTGCGGCCGTCTACGCGGGGCACGGCGAGCACGTACCGACCTAGAGAGACGAACCGCAAAAACACGCGCGCCAGTGCACGCCTGGGACCAGTTGTGGCGGCGTCGCTCAGCGCTCGCGGTGTGCCCGACACAGCTTCGGCCTCCCTCCTGGCCACAACTGGCCCCAGACGCACTCTGACACCCGTGTTTTTGCGGTTCGTCTCTCTAGTACCGCAGGTTCCAAGTTCGACCCGGGGCAAGATAGAAAGGGTAGCGGTGCGTCGGGGGAAGCGTGGCGCGTGGCCCGAATGCAGCGAAGCCCAAGTCCTTGAGATGTTCCCTTGGACCCTGACGCCGATCGCTTGAAACCCGGAACGGACTCGAGATCTGCTGTACTAGGCTCCGCTAGCCGCCAGTGCTCGATAAGTCCGCTGAGGTTCGTACGAGAGTTCGGGCAAAAGTCGGCCATCTCCCGAGCTGTGCCGTACGTCATCAGGGAGCTCGGGCCTCCGCAGAAACACCCCTCCGCGCTCCGCACCGGCGCGCGATCTGGCGCTACACTGCTTGCCGTGACCTCCCGACTCCGCAGCGTAGCGTTCGGCGCAAGCATGTTGGCCATCGGCGTGGTCGTGGGCGCGACCGGGAGCGTCGCGGTCGCCTCGGATCCGGAACCGACGGCGGCGCCGCCAAGCTACTCGCGCTACGCGAAGCTCGACATGTTTGCCCGCGCGCTGGCGATCATCGAGCAGTACTACGTGCGGCCGGTCGACGACCAAGCCATCGTCTACGCCGCGCTACGAGGGCTCGTCTCCGAGCTCGACCCGCACACGTCGTTCCTGCCTCCCCAAGACGCCAAGCTGCTTCGCGAGGACATCGAAGGTGCGTTTGGTGGCATTGGGATGGTCGTGGTCCTTGGCCGCGAGAGCAGCGGCGAGATATTCCTCGATGTGCGCGACGTGATCCCCGGCGGTCCCGCGGACAAGGCCAACATTGCGACCGGCCACCGGGTGCTGGCGATCAACGGGCAGTCGATCGCGCAGTTTGTCGATCTTCAGCGGGCCATCACCGTCATTCGGGGGGAGCCCGGGACGACCGTGAAGATCACCGTGGAAGATCCGGTTCGGGGTGTGAAACGAACCGTCGAGCTGGCGCGGGCGATCATCGATACACCTCCGGTCGAGGTTCGTTCGCTGGGCGAAGGCATCGGTGTGTTGCGGCTGCGAGACTTTCCCGAGGATGCGGCCGCGGACGTCAAGGACGGAGTGCTCGCCCTGCAAAAAGAATCCGGCGAAGCGGGGCTGCGTGGCTTGGTCTTGGACCTGCGGGACAACGGCGGGGGTCTGCTGGACGAGGCGATTCGCATTGTGGACCTGTTCGTCTCCGAGGGAGCCATTGTGCGTACTCGCGGTCGGCGCGGTGTGGTGTTGGACGAGGCCCGGGCGCGGCGGGTGACCACGCTCGACCCCATCCCGCTCGTCGTGCTCGTGAACAAGGGCTCCGCCTCCGCTTCCGAGATCGTCGCGGGCGCGCTGCAGGACCACCAACGCGCGCTCATCATCGGCGAGCGTACGTACGGCAAGGGGTCCGTGCAGGCGCCGTTCGAGCTCAGCGACGGCAGCCTACTCAAGCTGACGACCGCGCTCTACTACACACCGGATGACCGGCTGATCCAAGCCAGCGGAATCATGCCCGACGTGTTCGTGGGAGCGACGGACCCGGGCGCGAAGCTCGACATCGATTCGCGGCCCGAGATTCGCCCCGAGCGCGAGAGTCCCCGCCACCTCGAGCCCGAGGACTTCGGACGCGATTCCCCGTCGCTGGCCAGCGCATCGAAGGCTGAAATCGCCGCGGCGGACGACGTGCAGCTCCGCCGAGCGGTGCAGCACCTCAAGGCGTGGGAACGGGTGAGCGCCCAGGACGGTCGGTGACCGCAGAGGCGTCCGGCGTCGAGGACGAAGCTCCGCGGTCGGGGAAGAACGAGCTGCTGTGTCCCCTATTTCGGGGCTCGCAGTAGCCATTCCGCGTCCTGACCCCGAAAGCTTGGGCCAGGCCCGACCGGGGTGATACCAAGGTGGCGGTGGGCGACGAGAAGCCGAGCTGGGGACTCCCCCTGTGGATCGCGGCCGCCGTGGTGCTGTTCTGGATCGCGCCGCGCCCTCCACAAGCCCCGCGCCAGCTGCCCGAAGACGCGCAGGCCATGCAGCGAGCCGCCGCCTTTGTTGTCCGCGACACCCGCCAGTGGCAGCAAGACCATGGCGACCAGAGCTTGCCTTGGGCCGAGGCTGACGGCCATCTCGCGATCGTGATCGACGACGTCGGACGCGAACTCCACCTGTTCGAGAAACTGGTCTCCCTTCGGTACCGGCTCACGTTCTCGGTCCTGCCCGGTTCGGTGTACGCGGCCGGGACCCAGCTGCGGCTGGGCGCGGACCGGCGGCGCTATCGCGAGGTGATGCTTCATCTGCCGATGGAGCCCGCCGACACCCAGGCGATGCACGAAGGCGACGAGGCGAAGGAGACCTTCTTGTTGACCACCGACGATCCGGAGACCATTCGTCGCAAGACCCGGGCCGCACTGGACAACGTCCCGGCAGCCGTCGGCATCAACAACCACATGGGCTCGCGGTTGACCGCCGACCGGGGGGCTATGGATGCCGTCATGGCCGTGCTGCACAAGCGCGAGCTGTTCTTCCTCGACTCGCGTACGCATCACGACACCCAGGGCATCGCGGCCGCCGCGGCTGCAGATGTGCCCGCGCTCTCGCGTCAGGTGTTCCTCGATCACGACGCATCTGCCGAGGCGATCGCAGCGCAGCTCGATGAGGCTGCTCGGCTGTCGAAGATCGGGCCGACGGTCGCGATCGGGCACCCATCGGCGGAGATGTACGAGGTGCTGGCAGCGAAGCTCCCCGAGCTGCTCGAGGCCGGTGTTTCGGTCTACCCGCTGTCGCATGTGCTCGAGCATCAGCTTCGCGGTGAGCCTGCGCCCGAGTCGGCCAGCCAGCAGACGGCACCCTGAGGGCGGCATCGCCGGTACACTGCGGCGGTGAAGGGCATCACCCACGTACGGAGCTTGGCGTTTCTGGCCGCGGCGGCGGCAGCGGTCGCGTGCCGTCCCAAGGCCCCGGAGAATCCCGAGCCCGCCGTATCCGCGCCGGCCCCGAGCGCGATGACGCTGGACGAGATCGCGAACCGTATCGACCCGGGCGCCCAGACTCCGCTCTCGGACGGGCTCCCGCCGTGGATGTACGCACTCCTCGGACTCGAGGCGAAGCCTTCCGGGTCTGGTGAAGTGCTGCTGGAGCAGTCGGTCGCCGAGCAGGCCCAGGTCAAAGCCCGAGCGGAGGCGGGGTTCGAGGACGACTCGTCGATGGTGTTCCTCATTCGCGCCGGAGCGCGGTCGGTTGTGCTTGCGGAGCAGGCGGCGCAGCGTGGCGCGCCCGATGCCGACACGCTCGCTCAGCTGGAGCGGGCCTACGCAGCCGTGGACATCCCGATGCTGGCGAGCGACCGAAGCACATTCGGGCAGCTGCTCATGATGTTTGCCCAAGCCGCGGCATCTGAGGGCGTGGGACCATCCGACGCTCAGCAGCTGCAGCAGCTCGGGGGGGTCGTCCAAGGGGCGATACGAGCGGCTGGCCCGCTCCACCGCCGAACTGCGGCTCAGTTGCTGCGTACGGCTCCTGAGCACCAAGCGGTCCCAACCGCGCTACTCGCCGTCGCCAAGGCGGAGCGAGGCAAAGGCCAGGATTGGACGATCCCCGCCGCGAAGCTGGCGCTGGAGCGGCGGGGGACGTTGGCGTCTGCCGAAGAACAGCTCGACCTGGCTCGTGTCTGCTTCTCGGGCCTGGATGTGCCGTGCGGCGAGAAGGCCTTGCGAGCCGCGGCTGGGGCGGAGGGAAGTGACGACGTCGAGGCCGAAGCCGTCCTCGCGCGTCGCATCGTTGAACTCGCGGACGCCTCGACGTTGGACAGGCGGTTGGAGCGGGCGCACGCCATGCTGAAGCTCGAGCGCTACGCCCCGGCGAAGGCCGAGTTCGAAGCCCTGCGTTCCGCGTTTCCACAGGATGCGCGTCCGGTGGGGGGCCTGGCTCGACACCTGGTGGAGACCGAGTTTGACGTTGGAGGCGCAAACCGGATCATCGACGCACAGACCGGCCTGAAGAACGGCGATGAGCAGTACTACCAGCTCGCGATCGGCACCCGGGCGATGGCGGCGATGTCGAGCGTCCTGTCGTCGCTCGCGGCTGACGACGCGCCAGGAACCGTGGGAGCGCTCGAGCCTCTCCTGGGCCGGATGCGCGCGGACATCGACGGGTACGCGGCGCTTGGCAACTCCGATGCCCGGTACCTCGGCTTGCTGCTGGACGTTGGCGAGGAGTTGCTCAGCCAGTACGAAAAGTCAGGCACGGTCAGCCTGCGCGGCGTCGCGCTGCTTGGTGATCGGGTTGTCACGCTTCAATCCGCGGTCCCGACCAATCCGCATGCCTATCGCTTGCTGATGTCCGTCGCGCTGTTCGAGGCCGACAAGGCTCACGCCGAAAGGATGGTGGGCGTGGTCGCGCCGGCGGGTTCGGACCACGACGTCCTCGTCCTGAGGCGCGCGCGAGCGCTGGCCGACCTCGCTGTCACGTGGAGCGACGCGAGTCTTGCGAAACAAGCCCGGGATGCTCTGCGGGGGGTGGATGCCGCGTCGTCACCCGAGGCGACCGAACTCCATGCGGATGTGCTGTTGGTTCAGCGGCAGCTCGGGGGCTCCGCCGCCTGGAAGACGATCGGCGAAGCGTACGAGCAGCTGCTCGACGACAACATGACGCCGCAGGACGCCCGCGCGCTGAACAATGTCGCCATGTCGCTGATGGACGACGATCTTTCCGTCGCCCAGCAGGCGTGGACGCTGAGCGCTCAGCTCTCCGAAGACCATGGTGATGTGGGGAGGCTGAACTTGATCGTGGCAGGGGCGCCGGCGGGAGATGCCCCCGCTGTGGCCGCGATGCGGAGCCTCGCAGGCGAAACCGAAAACGACGGGGTCCGCGTCACGGCCTTGGCGTGGGTGCATGCCTGGTCGAAGGGCAAGGCACGCCGGGATGCAGAGGCCGCGCTCAATGCTGCCCTCGAGGACGTGAAGAACGAAGGCGCCCGCCCAACCGCTCCGGACCCATACTCCGGCCTCGTCTTGGAGGGCACGTTGGAGGCGGGTCTCGGCTACGCGGTCAAGACGGGACTGCAGATCAAGCTCGATGGCAGCGGTCTACCCTGGGCGATTCTGGCTCCGCCGCGGCGATAGCTGGTGCGCGTCGCTCTGAGCGGGCGTCGATCAGGAGAGGCCGAGGCTGCCCAGGACTTCTCGGTAGAAGGCGTCGTTCACCGCGAGCGCGAGGACGAGGGAGACAACGAGTCCGAAGGTCACGAAGCTGAGGTCCTTGGTGACCATGCGGAGCGTTCCCTTCCAATCTCGCGAACTCGCTTTCACCCAGGTCATCCCGATTTCGCGTCCTGCGAGCAGGCCGATGAAGACCCAGGTGGTGCTCATGGGCATCTTCGAGTGCATCTTGAAGTACAGCAGGATGGCCGCGTAGATGAGGTCGATGCACGTCGCCATGCGAACGTCGACGACGCTCGACTTCTCTTCGACGACTTGTTGGATCCGCTCGCCGCCCATCCGGAACAGGATGCCCAGACCCACGAAGACCGCCCCGGCAAACCCGACGAACTCGAGCACGCCAAGCTGCCGCGGCAGGTACACCGCGATGTTGGCCGCGTCCTGCATGATCCAAACCGACCACAACAGCCCGGTCGTCGCCCACTGCGCGACGTTCCAACCGCGGTGGGGCGTGGTCTTGAGGCGCTTCATCAAGGGCTTGGCGATCAGGACCCACATGAGGATCGAGATGCCGAATGCCAAGCCGTATCCGGTCAGACTCTTGGTCAAGACCTTGCCGACGCTTGCAGCGCTGGTGGCGAACCCGGTCAGAATCAGGAAGGTGGTCGACACCGGAATCTTGAGCCGGGTCAGGATCAGCAGAAACAGCGGCGCGGCGATCTGGAGGTAGGAGAAGCTGACCGGGGCAGTCTCGAATCCCTTGGCCGCGAGGCGCTGATAACTGACGTCTCCGTCGTACGCGATCCAGCTGTAGGTCACGGTGGCGAGGAAGATGCCGCCGATGAACAGCCACAGGACCCACCAGGGGCGGTTCTTGTTCGACGCGATGAACGTGCCCAAGGTTTGGATGCTGTCGTTGGCAACGGCCGAGTACGACGCAAACAGGAACCCGACCCACGCGGCAGCGGGCGCAAACTGGTAGGTCATCGCGGAGATGAAGAACCCGCTGAGCAGCAGGACCAGGAATGTGCGCTCACGGTGGGCGAGCTCGAGGAAGCCGGGATAACCAGAAGTGGTTCCTCCAGGCGGAGACAGGACGGGTCGTTGCGCGCTCGTGATCACGTGATGTCCGTTGCGGTGACAAGATTCTCCTGGGCGGGCAACCCTCAGGACGCGCTGCGGTGAACTTCCGGTGACAGCGCTCGAGGGAAGATCGCGCGCCGATGGCCGAAGGATTCCGCACGGTTGGGTGCCTCGAGTTCGAGGGCTGTGACCGCGGTGTCACAGGGGGGCCGGATGGTGTTCGGTCCGGACGTGAGTCGCCGAGCCTCGACGCTGTGTTCCCGCTCCCGTACGCTCAGCAGATGCGCGGCGGGGTTTGGACGGTTGCGCTGTTGGTCTGCGGATGTTCCGGCGACGAGGGATCCGCGGCGTTTCGAGACGGGACTCTCTACGGTGCGGAACGGCGGGTGATCACGCTGCCCCGGACGGACGCGCCTGCTTCGCTCGGAGGCATCCGCTGGCAACCCGCGTTCTCGGCTCAGCTTCCTTCCCTGCAGCGGCTTCGCACAAACGCGGCGCTGCGGTCTGGGGTCACCCAACCCGACCTCGCGGCGGTCTTGTCGGCCCCGATCCCGCAGAGCTGGTCCGATGAAGAGGCTCGCCGGTGGGCGGCGGACATCGGGGGCCAGACGGAATGGACGGTCCTTCGGCTGGCTCCGGTCTCCTCACCGGAAGACCTCGCTCCGACCACGCCATCCTTCGTCGACACGCAGAGCTATCGCAGCGCGGCGACGGGTATCGATATCGACGGTGCCCAGGCTCAGGGCTTCCGAGGCGCGGGTGTTTCGGTTCACGAGGTGGAGTACGGGTGGCGGCAGAACCACGAAGACCTCGTCGATGTCGAGCTTCACCCCGAACCGGGACAAACCGTCGCCGCGGCGGCGTTCGAGATGGGGCTCGCGCCCGAGCATGGGACCGCATCGGTGGGCATGCTCATCGCACCGCACAACGACTACGGCATCGACGGCATGGTTCCCGACGCGGCGCTGTACACCTATCCGGAGTGGACCGAAGAGGGGGGCCTTCGTCGAGCGAGTGCGATTGCGGCGGCGGTGGCTCAAGCAGTGCCGGGCGACATCGTGATGCTGCAGATGCAGGCCCAGCATCCGCACACCGGGCAGCTCGGCCCCGCGGAACTCGAGCCCGACGTCTGGATGCTGACCCGAATGGCGACCGACGCAGGGGTGCTCGTCGTCGCGGCGGGGGGAAACGGTGCGCTCGACTTGGACGGTGTCGACGCACAGGACTACATGGCCCAGGGCGACAGCGGAGCGATCCTGGTCGGCGCGGCCTCCCCCGACGACCGAGTCGCCTTGCCGTTCTCCTCGCATGGACGGCGCATGGACCTGCAGGGATGGGGGGCGTCCGTCTTCACGCTGGGCTACGGCGACTTCGAGCGACTCGGTGACGATGACAACCAGGCGTACACGGACACGTTCGAGGGGACGAGCTCGGCGTTGCCCCTCGTGGTGAGTGCGGCTGCGCTGCTCATCGAGGCGTTCGTTGCGGTCGAAGGAAGTCCCCCCGATCCGCTCGACATCCGGCGTCTCCTCGTCGCGACGGGGCATGCGCAGGGGGAGGGCGTCCACGTGGGGCCACTGCCAAACGTGACCGAAGCGATCGCATGGGTTGGGGCACGCGAGGCGAACGCACCGACCGTAGCGATCTCTGAGCCACCCGACGATCTCGAGGTTGCGATCGACCTGGATAGTGAGTTGGTCGTTTCCGTGGAGGTCGCCGTCCAAGACGACAGCCCGATCTACCGTGTGGAGCTGGAGGTCGACGGCGAACTGTGGGGGTCGGTCGACGAGACGCCCCCGTTTGCGTTCGAAGGCGTCGCGTTGGCCCAGGGCGAGCATGCGATCCGGGCCCGGGCCACAGACGTTTGGGGGCACGCTGCGTGGAGCGATCTTCGATCGATATCTGCAACCGTGGAAGACAAGCCCGGCGGTTCGTCGACGGGCGGCGTCGACGAAGCATCGAGCTCAGAGGGCGGGAGTTCCGGCGATGTGGGTGCGGAGTCCCCCGGCCAGTCGGGATGTCGGGTCGGCGGTGAGTCCGGCCGGCCTCCTGCGGTGCTGTGGGGGCTTCTGTTCGTGATCGGCTGGTCGCGGCGACGCGCAAGTTGAAACGCATCAAGGGTGTGTGAGATCTACCGGGGCTTGCAGGGACGAACGTCGGTGTTGTGCGCACCTCCGCGTACGAAACGGCATGCGTGGCACCGAGGCGGTTTCAAACCGAGTTTGAACGCTGTTCGAAGCCGCCTGGTCGGCGTTCAGCTTGACACGCTTTGCGCCCCGTCCTTACCCTTCTCCTTCGGATGGCGCTTCGCCTCATCATCGAAGACGACGAGGGCACGACAACTGTTGTGCCGCTTGGTGCTGACGCCATCACGATCGGTCGGCAGCAGGGGAACACGATTCAACTGACCGAGAAGAACGTCTCGCGTCGCCATGCCCGGCTCTTCCACGAGCCCGACGACGAGGCTTGGTCGATCGAAGACCTCGGCAGCTACAACGGCGTGAAGATCAACGGCGCGGCCGTTGAAGCCCGCAACGAGCTCAAGGAAGGGGACGTCGTTCAGATCGGCGACTACCACCTCACGCTCACCGAGAACGCCGACAAGACCGCCGTCAGTCCGGCACCGACCGCCGCGAACGACGTGGGCGTGCCTCCCGAAGAGCAGGCGCTTGCCAGCTCCAGCAACGACCTCCCGCGCCTGTCCACGGAGGACCTCGCCGCGCTCCAGTCGGGTCCGGTCCCCATCCATTCCATGGCGGACTCGGGTGCCGTGCCCGCCATCGCTGGGCCCGCCGGGCCCGGCCCGTTCGAAGAAGAGCGCAAGAGCAGCACCGGACTCCTCATCGGGGCTGGCGCTGTCGTCGTGGGCGCACTGGTGTTCGCATTCGCGTGGATGGCTGGCAGCGGCAACGACGAAACGGGCGGCAACACGGCAGCCGCCGCGGAACGTCCGGCGGAACGTCCGAAGGTTGTCGAGGATCCGCGGCAAGACCCTCGGGCCATGGCAGCGGCCGAGCCTGGAATCGTCGAAGACTCGGGCGTGGCGGAACCCGATCCCGTCGACTCGGCGGGTGTTGTTGAGCCCGTCCCCGTCGTCGATGACCTGCCCGCCGTGGAGCCTGATCCCGTCGAGGTCGATCCCGAGCCCGCCTCGCGCCCCAAGAAGCCGCGCCGCAAGACGAATGCAAAATCCGGCGGCCAGACGAAGAAGACGCCACCGCCCCCGACCGCGCCGGCCAAGCCCGCCGTGGATGCCGACGCGCTGTTGAAGGACGCGAAGAAAGCCTCGTTCAGCAACTTCTCGAAGTGCTACGACCTGGCGAAGAAAGCCCACGACGCGAGTCGCTCGGCGCAGGCTGCCAACCTGATGGGGGTGTGCGCGTGCAAGATGGGCGACGAAGGCAAGGCGAAGCGTGCCGTTGGCAAGCTGCGCGGCGCCAAGAAAGACAACGTCGTCAAGATCTGCGCCTCCAAGGGCATCACGCTCTAAAGAGACGTCTCGCGCTGCTCATCGCCGGGAGGCAGTGCTTGCGTCGGTCCAGCGGGCAGAGCTTTCTCGTTTGCGAGCACCATCTGCGCCGCATTGAATCCGCACATTCCGTGCACGCCAGCGCCCGGGTGGGCGTAGCTCGAGCACAGGTACAGGCCGTCCACGGGCATCTTGTAGCGGAAGTACGGGAAGAACGGCCGGAACAAGAGTTGCCGGTGCCAGGCGTTGCTGCCCCCGCCGAGGTCGCCACCGACGAGGTTGGCATCCATGGCTTCGAGGTCCGGGGGCGTGACGATGGTCCGGGCTTGAATCGTGCTGCGAAACCCCGGAGCGAGTGCCTCGATGCGCGCCTCGACGCGGTCGGCAAACGCCTCGCCGGAGTTTGCCCAGCCACCCTCGAGCGAAGGCGGCACGCGAGAGTAGGCCCAGAGCGTATGTCCGCCTTCAGGCGCACGCGTGGAGTCGGTCAGGCTTTGCTGGCCGAGCACCAAGTACGGGTTCTGCGGGAGGTTGCCGCTGCGGACTTGCGCGGTGAATGTGCTGAGGTCGTCGAGGCTATCCCCGGCATGCACGACCGCCGCACGTCTGGCTTCTTCATTGGCCCATGGGACCGGGGCGTGCAGGGCCCAGTCCATCTTGAACGCACCCCACCCGCGGGGATACGTGCGGCACCGCTCGAGGATGCGGTTGGGCACCCATTGCTCGTCGACCATGTTGCGCAGCAGGGCTACGACATCGGTGTCCGCGAGCACGGTCTTGGCGGGGACCTCGTCGCCGTTTTGTAGGCGCACGCCGTGGGCTCGACCATCGCGGACCATGACCTTGTCGACCCGGGTGCCCAGACGCGCGGTGCCGCCGTGGCTTTCGAAACACTTGATGAGTGCGTCGGTGAGGCTTTGTGCTCCGCCTTTGGGCACGACGTAGCCGCCCGTGGTCGCAGTCATCGCGAGCATGTAGCCCAACGCTGCGCCGAACCAATCATCGGGGCCCACGTCTACGTGCAGGGCGAGTCCGGGCATGACCCGGCGAGCCGCTGCAGACTCGAACCACCGCTCGGCGACCCATCGCCCTTTCGATCCGAACACCGAGCCGATGCGCATCAGGTGGAATGGGAACAACCGCATCGCTGGGCCGACTGCAGGGAAGGTCCGCATCAGGACGTCGAGGAGATGGGGCTCGATGCTTTGGTAGTGCTGGGCGACGGCGCGGAACTTGTCCCCGTCCTTGGGGCTTCCGAACATCTTGGCGGCTTGGTCCAGGTCGCGGCTGATGCACGCGATGGTTCCGTCGGGGGCAGGGTGCGCGCTCTCGATATCCGCGGCGCACCACTGCAGTCCGTACTGCTCGAGGCCCAAGTGCTTGAACGCGGGACTCAGCGAGCCCCATGGGAAGAACGCAGCCCCCACGTCGTGGATGTAGCCGGGGAGCGTGGACTGCACCGAGCCGACCGCTCCGCCGAAGCGGTCGGGATTGGCTTCGAGAAGCAGTGTATTCACGCCAGCTTGCGCGAGCATGCAGGCCGCGACGAGCCCGTTGGGTCCGGAGCCGATGACCACCGCGTCGGGATCTGCCACGAAGGGAAGCTACCCCACGATTGCCGACGTGTCGCGTCTGGTAGGATGCTGTCGATGGTCGACATGTCCGCCCAGATCGATCGGGCCGTGGAGGTCCTGCTCGGTGGTGGTGTGGTCGCGTTTCCGACCGACACCGTCTACGGGGTGGGCGCGCTGCCCACGAAGGAAGCCGCGATCGATCGGATCTATTCGATGAAGGGCCGACCCCGATCCCGCGCGCTCATCATCCATGTGCACAAGCGCGAGGCTATGTCCGACATCGCGGACAACGTGCCCGACTATGCTCGTCAGCTGGCAGAGGCTTTCTGGCCCGGCGCACTCACGCTGGTGCTCTCACGGACTGAGGCCGTCCCCGCGTACGTCACCGGTGAGCGGCCGACGGTGGGGTTGCGGATGCCCAACCACCCGATCGCGACGCGGTTGCTTCGAGCGCTGAACGAGCAGAGCGACGCCACGGTGGGGATCGCAGCGCCTTCGGCCAACCGGTTCGGGGACACGCCGGCTGCCACCGCCCAAGAGGTCGTGGCACGCCTGGGCGCGCCGGGCAGTGGCGACAGCTCGCCGGATATGATCCTCGACGGTGGCGCGTGTCCGGGGAAGGTGCCCTCGACGATCCTGGACTGCACCGGAGAGTGGCCACGAGTGTTGCGACGTGGTGCGACGAGCGTGCAGGCTATCGAAGAGATCATCGGCCGCTTCGTGAAGCAGTAGTCACCGCTGCTCGCTCGACGCCCAACCGGTTTCGACCAGGCCTTCGATGATCTGCTGCCCGCGTAGGGGCCAGACCGGATGGAGCTCGGCGCCGAGTTCGTCCGCCAACGCGTTTGCGGCCTCAGCCGTGGTCGTCCCGGCTTGCTGGGCGCGAAGCAGGACTCGCCGAGTCATGTTGAACACGCTCTGCTCCCAGTCTCGTCCCAGATGGCGCGCGATCGCAGGGTCGCCCGGCACGTGGCCGTAGGCTTCGTTGGCGCAATTCACGATGCCCATGCGGTTGGCGACGAAGTCGGGCACGTAGACGATGCCGCGGCGCACGAGCGCTTCCATGTCGCGCTTGTCGTCGAGCAGCTGGTTGTTGGCTGCGCCGCAGACGATGCCCGTTTGGAGGCGCTCGATGGTGCCGGGGTTGAGGACGCCGCCCAGAGCGTTGGGGGCGAAGATGTCGCACGGGGTCTCGAAGATCGTGAGGTCGTCAGGCTCACAAACTCGAAGCTCGACCGGGGCGCCTTCGAAGCGGGAGCGAAGCTCCGCGATCCGCGACTCGTTGATGTCCGAGGCGATGATCGAAGCCACGCCCCGTTCGAGTAGGGCGGACATCATGAAGGTTGCAACGTTGCCCGCACCCTGCATCGCGATGCGTTTTCCAGCCAGCGTGCCCTGGTTCGCAACGTCGAGCGCGGCTTCCATGGCACAGACCACACCGACGGCGGTGGGTCCGGATGGGTTTCCTGAGCCGCCTTGTTCGGCGGGAATGCACGTGGTGTGGCGAGTGCCAGAGAAGACCGCCCGCATGTCGGGAGGGGTCGTGCCTGCATCTTCAGCGGTGACGTAGCAGCCGCCCAACGAACTGACGAAACGCCCGTACTCTGCGTAGACGAGGTCTCGGTAGGCCCGGTCTCGCCAATCGGTGTCGTCGCGCCGCGCAATGATGCCCTTGCCGCCGCCCCACCACAGACCTGCCATGGCGTTCTTTCTGGTCATGCCGACCGCGAGTCGGAGCCCATCGCGAATGAGGGCTTCGAGCGTGGGGTAGGGCCAGTGGCGTAGGCCACCCGCCGCTTGACCCCGTCGGGTTCGGTGAACGAAGGCGGTCAGGAGGGCGCCACTGTCCGCGCCGACCTCGAAGAACACGCCCTCGTGGTCGAGGAAATCTCGAGTGTCGCGCTCGAAGAGTTCGCGCACCGGGTCGAGAAGGGGGTGCGAGGTTTCGAGCTGGCCGGACTCGGCGCGACGGACCACGTAGCCTCGTCCTCCGACGCTACGCAGTTGGTCCACGAATGCTTGTGGGGTGGTCGCAAGCAGCGAACTCATCGGGGCGGAATGTACACCGGCGCGGCCGTAGGAGGGCCGCACAGCTTGCGGACCAGGAGAGTTCGTCGCGGTTCTAATCCACCAGATCGCACACTGCGTTTGACGAGGAGTTGTTCGGGGCACGCAGTGTCTTGGCGAGGGCAGCGGCGTCGTCTTGCCGTCCCAGTCGACACAGGCTGTCGACCCGCACCACGTTCATTTCGGTGTGCAGCAGCCCCTGGGGAAAGCGCTTCGCGTACGTTCGCGCGGTCCGAAGCGCAGCGGTGGGTTTGCCGCCACGGACCGCTGAGCGAGCCTCGGTCACCAATGCGAGTTCTGCCCGCAGGGAACTCCTCGATGCGGCGGGGGACGGTGGGGGCGTCGTCTCGACGACCGCCTGCTGCGGACTCTGAGGTGTGTGTCTACGCCGGCGCGAAACGACGGTGACGACCGGACTGTCGGGACGTGACGGAGTCGGCTTCATATCGGGGATCGTCGTCTCGGGCGCGTGGATACCAGCGAAGCCGCGGTCGTTGGTCACGACGAGGTCTTCGGCAGGCGAGCCGTCACCGACGGGAGCTGGTGCGGCTGCGACCAGCGCGATGCTGCCAGCGATGCACAGGCCGAGGAACATCCCCTTGAGTCCGGTGAGCACCGCGGGTTTGGGCGGCGGGATGAGCAACGGGCACAGTCCGGCGAGGACCTTCGCCTTCGCGCCCTCGGGCGGGCTCTCCTCGCTGGTCAGGCGCTCAACCTCCTCGCGATCGTTCATCGCCTTGAAGCGTTTTCGTGTCGCTCGGAGCCTGGACGCGACGGTGTTGGGGTTGAGCTCCAACGAGGCGGCGATCTCCCGCAGGGGAACGTCGTACAGCTGGGAGAGCACGAAAATCGCGGCGTGCTCCTCGTCGATGGAGCCCAGGAGCTGCAGCGCCAGCGAGCGTGCTTCGGCGTTGGCCTGGCCGGAGTGCGGCATCGGTTGCGCGGCACACGCTCGGATTCGGCTCAGCTTTCGTTCGCGTCGCTGGTGGCTGCGCCGGTGGTCGGCCGCAACGCGTCGAACGATGCCAAACACCCATGTTCGAAGGGATGCACGGCCCGGGTCGAACTCCGACGCGCGACGATGAACGATGACGAAGACGTCGTGGCAGGCGTCTTCGAGCAGCTCGCGTGAAACGCCGAACCGCCTCAGGTTGGTCCAGACGAACTCGAAGTGGTCTCGGTAGGCTTGGCCGACCTCGAGGTGTCGCTGCTCGGTGGCTGCAATGGAGGCGAGCATCGTGCGTGAGGGTTGTTGGCCGCAGCCGGGGGTTTTCGTTGACCGGCGCCGATCTTTTTCTGCGGGACCGGCGGAGCAGGCTCAGTCTTGGACTCCAAAGCGTACCTCAGCCCCCGCCAGCAGCAATAGAGCGACGGAGTTCCCGGTATACGCGGGCTCCCGACCGTCCGTGTGAAACCGCGGACGGGTGAGGTGCAGCGCCGCCTCAGCATCGAAGAACAGGCCGAGATTGGGGCTGGTCCTCCCCGGGGTCCAGCGAAGCCCAGCACTGGCCAGGGCGGCCGTCGCCACGCTGCCTCGGGACCCAGGATCTTGAACCCCAAAGCTTCGTGCGACCGAGACCCCGACCCGGGCGCCGCCGCACAACAGCACGGTGACGGAGTCCGAACCCGGCAGACCGCAGAGCCTGAGGTGGCCCAGGACATGGGTCACAGAGATCCCGACCGCAGCCTCTCCGGCGTCGTAGCGCCGAGGTAGCCACACGTCCGAGCCGAAGCGAACGCCGAGCCGGCGGCGCTCCCATCCACCGCTCAGCCGCACCACCCCGGTTCGGTCCGAGGACCATCCCGCCCCGCCGCCACCGGCCACCGACCAGTAGCTCGTGAAGGTGGGAGCTACGCCGCGCGGCGGCTGTGGGGTGATCGGCGCGGGTGTGGGAGCGGGGTCCAGGGGTGGAGGACTCGACTCCGGCGGCGTGGTCTCTTCGGGTTGCGCTCCGGAGAACGGGTCGATCGCGATCGCTGCGACCATGGCGGTGGCGTGGGCCAAGTCGACGCAGGTCTCGGCCTCCAACGTTCTGCGGCCCTTGATCAGCGCGTTGTCCACCTCGAGCTCCAGCATCCAGCGTCCTGGCTCCGCGGCTGACACGGTCGCGGTCACCTTCGTCGGTTGAGGATTCTGCGCTCCCGCCACCAGAGCACGGACGTCGTCTTGCACATCCTGTGCGGTCGGGCACTCCGGCGGGGCGAGCCAGATCAGCTCCATCGTCTCGGCCGGATCCGCCTCCGCGGGCCCGAGGCCCATCACGATCAGCGCGGCCGAAAGAAAGAACATGAGCTACGCGTCGACAAATACCACCGCCGCTGGCCAACAACAAAAGCATGTCCCCCTCCACATTGTTTTCGACGCTTGCCTTCCCGTGCTGTGCCCTCGCTGCCGGCCTCCTTCTTGCGGGATGCGACCCGGCATCAAACTCCGGCGAAGGCGCGCGGTCTGGTTCGAGCTCAGACGATGGCGTCGCGGAGGTCGGGGGCGGGTTTGTTCCTTCTCCGGATTGCTCGTACGACTGCGTCGAGACGGCCGAGTTCGAGACTGTTTGTGTTCAGCAGTGCCCCGACGATTGCAAAACGATGGTCCTTCGGCGGGAGAAAGCCGACAACGGGTCGGTCGACGTGACGGAATCGATGTCCGAGCAGTGCCCCGAGCACTTCCCAGAACCGGGACTCTGGGCCCTGACGTGCGAGATCCTCTTCAGTCCGTCCGCGTCCGACTGCGAGGACTTCTACTCCGCGGATACGTGTGAGGCGGCGTTCGATCTTTGTCTCCCGGCTGACTGAGGGCGTTCGACGAGGCCGGTGTTACGGTATGGACCCGGAGGCCCCGCTCCATGTCTTGCCGAACGCTCGCGCTGCTGTGTGTCTTGCCTCTGGTCGTCGGGGCCGGGTGCCTCCTCGACGACAAACAGGTCGGCGGGGAGGAGCTGGAGCCGGATCCCCCCGACCCCTGCGAGAGCTACTGCGACCGCATCGCGGAATGCCTCGATGAGGACGGGTCGCTGTGCGAGCAGGAGTGCCCAGAGCAGGGGCTCGATGCCTCGTGCCGCGATGCGCAGTTGTCGGTTCTGAGCTGCCTGCAGATGTCCTCTTGTGAAGGCGACACGGCTGCCGAGCAGGAGTGTGCCGTTGCGCTGGAAGCCCGCGCGGAATCGTGCGGAGCGTAGCCGCGACCGTCGTCCGAACCTGTCGCACACTGCCGCGGTGGTGTGCCGGACCGTCGGACCTAGCTTGCTAGGTCCAAGGCCCGGGATCAGCCACTTGCGGCCCCGGACACGCCACGGGACCGGATGTTTCTGCAATCGGATGAAAACCTCTGCGTTCCTCATGCGTGAGAGCCCTACAGAGGTCTCGACGACGATGAAATTCAGTGGTGCAGTGGTGGCGAGTTTGTTGGTGATCGCGGGCATGACGGTGCCCTCTGGGGCAGATGCGTGCCTGCGAATGAAGAGACGCAGGGTTCAGAAGGTGGACCACAAGCTCCAAGACGTGAACCGGGCGGAACACCTGCTCGCGAAGGGGCAGGGGCCTCGGGCCGCGAAGGTCGCGCGGAAGCGCTTCAAGAAGTTCACGGCTGCGACGGGTGAGCCGGACTCCGGGAAGGCGCTGTTCAACCGTGCCCAACGGACCATTGCGCTGGCGACGTTGCGGTCTGATGGGGCGATCGATCTTGGGAAAGGGATGCGTGGCAAGACGCCCGAGCAACGGATGGGCAACTTGGCATGGGCGACCAGCATCCTCGAGATTCAGGCCGCGGCCGAGCCCGACAACATGCTCCTTCGGACCTATCTTGCGGAGGCCCTGATGCACCAGCCCGGTGGCGATGCGCAGGCGGTCGAGCTGCTCAGCCAGCTCGCCAACGATGACCTCATGCCGACGGCGCGAGGTTTTGCGCTGCTGGCCCAGGGACAGCAACGCCTCGGTGACGTGTCGGGGATGGACTTGTCGCTCCAGCGCTGCCGCGAGCTCGGCGAAGGCGATGACATCTGCACGGTGGCCTGATGCCTCGGGGGCTGTTCATCGTTGCGTTGCTCCTCGGGGCGTGTGAATCGGAGGCTCCGCCAACGGAGGCGGTCGCCGAACCCGGGCAAACGGCCCCTGCCGTCGTGGAGGCTCCGAGGCCCGTGCGGGCGCCGGAGATCGTGGCCGACGCCGCTGCGGTCAAGCACGGCCAGGCTCTGGTCTCGCAGTACCAGTGCAACCGATGTCACGACATTACCGGCGTGGAGCCTCCCGAGCTCGACTACGACTGTGCGGGCTGCCATCAGCAGATTCTGGCCGGTACGTTCGAGGCGACTCCCCAGGAGCTGGCGCAATGGCAGGGGCGCTTGCACTCGCTGGACGAGGTCCCGAGCCTGACCCACACCGATCGATTCTCCCGAGTGTGGGTGGCCAGCTTCTTGCCCGATGCCCATGACGTTCGCCCCAACCTCCCGGCCAGCATGCCGCGCTTCGCGATGCCGTCGCAGGACGCCGAAGCGATCGCAGCCTTCTTGGTGCCGAGCGCCGAAGCGACCGCACCGGAGGTCGGAGACCCCGAGCGTGGGCGAGCGCTGTTGGAGTCAGAGGGGTGCGCCTCCTGCCACCGAATGTCGGGTGTTCCATCGCTAGCGGCACATCCCACGCCCGAACCTCTCGCAGCGGATGTCTTTGCGCGCGGACAGAAGATGGCGCCGGACCTTCGGTTCGCCCGGGACCGCATGCGCCCCGCTGCGATGGTGGAGTGGATCGTGGACCCCAAGGCGGTCAAACCCGATGCCGCGATGCCGGCGCTTGGCGTGACCAACAGCGAGGCTCTCGACATCGCGTCGTATCTACTGCAGGCCGAACTCGAGCCGGTCCCCGTCGGAGAGGTTCCTGTGTTGCCCCCGGTTCTCGAGCGAGCGGTCACGTACGCCGAGGTCCATGAGCGTATCTTCGGCAAGATCTGTCGGCACTGTCACTCCGATCCAGATGTGGTGATCGGTGATGGCGGTCCCGGGTACGATGGAGGTTTCGGTTTCCGCAAGCGGGCGTTCGACCTCTCCACGTACGAAGGCCTGCGCTCCGGGAGCCTCGGTGACGACGGAAAGCGGCGCAGCGTGTTCAAGGACGTGGAGGGCCAGCCCCGAATCATCGCGCACCTGCTCGCTCGGCACGCCGAAGTCGCCGGGCAACCGGTCGAGGGCGTCCGCGGCATGCCGCTGGGGCTTCCGCCCATCCCGATGGACGACATCGTCTTGCTCAAGACTTGGATCGAGCAAGGTCGCAAGAAAGGTCCCGCCTGATGAAACGCATCCTGTTCGCATCCTGTTGGCTGTTGGTTGCTTGTGATGTCTCCGCGTCGCAACCCACGGACACCGCGAAGGTGCCGCCCACGGAACCCGTCGAGGCATCGGTGGTGGAGCCGGAGCAAGCCAAGCCGGAGGCTGCACCACAGCCAGAGCCCGCGCCTGCTGCGGCGGCAGAGCCCGCGCCTGCTGCGGCGCTGTCGATCGTGGAGCTGAAGCCTTCGGCAGGCCCGCTGGCGCAGCAACTCCGGCTTTACGCCAAGCGAGCAGCCAAGCAGGGCCAGCGCGTCGTCTTGGAGATGGGCGCGCCATGGTGTCCTCCGTGCAAACGCGCCAAGGCGCTCCTCGCCGAAGACGGCATCAAGGCAGACCTCGGGGGGGTGGTCCTGCTGCGCGCCAACAGTGATGTCTGGGGGGAAGACCTCGACGACCTGGGCTTCAATGCCCCGGTGATCCCGGTCTACTACGCACTCGATGAGGCGGGAGGCCCCAGCGGAGACTCGGCGCGCGGCGACCGATGGAAGAATCGCGCTCAGGTCCGCAAGGGCTTGCTCGCGTTTCTCCGCGGCGAGTAGGCTCGCTTCGTGCGAGAGATCGAGACGTCCCAAGACCTGGTTGCGTGGCTCGCCGAGTCGGATCGGCCGGCCGCTGCGGTCCAGGAGCTGGACCTGCGCCCCTTTGCAGACGTATTCGGCGCTCAGGCGTTTCCCGGGTCGCTGTTCCTTGGCTGCGAGCTGACCGACCTCGAGGCTGGGCATCTCGTGAACACGGGCGCGGTGGTGTTGAAGAACCGAGAGCACTTCCACTTCGCGACCCATCGCCGTGCGCTCTACACCCCCGGTGAGTTGTTCGCGGACTTCGATCTGGGCGATCCGCAGGCGCACACCAAGACGCTCGACCACGAGGTGTATCTGCAATACGTCCAGCAGGGCGCCTATCGGCCTGCCTCGATCGAGGTCTCGCTCGCGCGTCGGCTCCACGACCACAGCATCACCGATGCTCTCGAAGAGGTGCTCCACGGGCGCAAGGTCGTCGCGATCATGGGGGGGCACAGCATGGAGCGTGGCGACCCGGTGTACGCTGCCGTGGCTCGCATCGCCCGCACGCTGACTCGGCGTGGCTATTTCATGCTTTCCGGCGGGGGCCCCGGAGCCATGGAGGCGACCCACTTGGGGGCATACCTCGCCAACTTCGATGACGATGCGCGCTTGCACGACGCGCTGTCCATCCTGTCCCCACGACCCACGGGCGCGACCCCGGGAAAGGAGTACGCGGACCCGGACTGGCTCCACCGCGCGATTCGGGTGCGAACGGAGTTGCCGCTTCCGGAGCGTCATCGCTTCGACAGCCTTGGCATTCCCACGTGGCACTACGGGCACGAGCCTCCGGCTGCGTTTGCGACGATGATCGCGAAGTACTTTGCAAACAGTGTCCGGGAGGAGGGCCTACTCGCCGTGGCCAACTACGGTGTGGTGTTCGCTCCGGGCAGCGCGGGCACCACTCAGGAGATCTTCCAAGACGCGGCGCAGAACCACTACGCTTCGTACGGCTCGCCGGCGCCGATGGTGTTCCTGGGGACCGAGCACTGGACGAGCACGCGTCCGGTTTGGCCGTTGCTGCAACACGTCGCGAAGGGGCACGACTACTTCGACCTGCTGTTCCTCAGCGACGACGAGAGCGCGATCGTCGATCGGATTCTTCAGTACGAGCCGGCCGTCTAGATCGGGAACCGGCAGACGTCGTTGGTGGTGCACTCCATGCCTTCGGGGCATATGGCGTCACCGGTGCTGCACAACGGGGCGCAGTGGGTGGCCGGGAGCATGCAGGCGCCAGCGAAGCAGCTCTCGTCCAAGTTCTCGCACATACCGCTCACGCAGCCGGACATCGAGCTTTCGGGGTTGAACACGCACATCGTCAGCACGTTGCCAGTGGTTGTGTCCGGGCAGCTGTCGCCTGCGCCACAGACCGGTCCGCAGAACTCGAAGGCCCCATCGGCGTTGTAGCCGAAGCCGTCCGGGCACGTGCCGTCGGTCGGCTGCGGATATGTGTTGTCGCCACCGCCGGAGGTTTCGCCGCCGGTGGTCTCGCCGCCGGTGGTCTCGCCTGCCGACGGGTTGGTGTCGGAGGTCGGGCCGGTGGTGGTGGGATCGCTGTCCGACGCGCTGGCGGAGGGGTCTGAGTCGCTGGCGCTGGCGGTGGGATCCGAATCGCTGGCCGAAGCGTTGGAGTCGCTGGCGGAACTCGAGAATCCGGAATCCGTGTCGAGCGTGCTGTCCGTGTCGTCTCCATCGTCGTCGTAGACGTGGATGTGGACGTCGGGCTGGCAGCCGGCGAGAGCAAGGACGACCAGTGCGAGGGTGCAACGCCGCATCGGGAGACGGTACCGCAGATTGGCAGGCGGTCGACCGTCGATAACATCGCCCGGCGGCCAGCGCATGTGGGAAGGATCGTATCGTGGCGCGCAACCCATCGATGCGGGCCGCGATACACTCCCGCCACTTGGAAGACCCGAGATGAGCCCGCACCTCCGTCACGTCCGTGCGACACGAGTTGCAGAGCCGGTGCTCTTGGCTCCGCGCCCGGACGACTCGAGCCTGCCGGGGATCCCCGAGCCGTCACAAACCGAGGCGGCACTGCGGTGATTGGAATCCTGGGCTGGTCCCTGGCGATTCTCGGTGCGGTCGCTCCCGTGGAGGCGAACCCGGAATGGCTACAGTGGGACGCTGTGGCAAGCTGTCCGGACGCCGAGTTTGCCAAGCGAGCAACGGAACTGCGATTGGGACGCGAGGCGACGGCGTCGGACGCGACGGTGGTCGCGACGATCGAGCGTCACGACGACGAGCATCGACTCGAACTGCAGATCACACGGGACGCTACGCTCGACGTCCATCACCTGACGTCCCAGGATTGTCGGACGCTCGCGGAGGCGACTGGACTTCTCATCGCTGTCAGCGTCGACCCGGTCGCCACCGCGCGCGCGTTGCCCCCTGTCTCTTTGGCGGCAGAGCTCCCTGTCTCTTTGGCCGGACCCGAGCTGCCAGAGCCAAGCCTGGACGCCGAGACAGCGCCCGCTGAGCCGATCAGATCCCCTGTGCCCCGCGCCCCGGTTCAGGACACTGACTCGGAGCCGGTTGGGTTCGAGCCAGGACGGGTCCAGGACGTCAGGCTCGGCGTGTCGGGAGGCGCCGAGCTGGGGGCGCTGCCGGGTCTCAGTGGTGGCCCCCGACTTCAACTCGGCCTGGGCTGGGAACGCTGGCGCCTCGAGCTGGGCGGTTCTCTGTACGTTCCGCGCACCGCCAGGACGGAGAATGGTGCGGCACGAGTCGGGCTCGCGACCGCCGACGTCCAGGCGTGTTGGAGGCTCGGAGGCTCGGACATCGAGGTTCCTGTATGTGGCGGCATCGAGGCGGGGGCCTCCTTCGCCCAGGGGCTGCGCGACCCTGGAGCCCGCTCGGCATCTGGGTTGTGGGTTGCCCCTCGCGTGTCGGGAGGCGTGCATGGCTGGGTTCTCTCCAACCTGGCGCTCGTGGCCCGGGCCGAAGTCGCTGTATCTGCGGTCCGGACCGCCTACGAGGTGCGAGATCCCGGCGATCCCATCACCGTTTTTGCGCCGGGTCCTGTGTCCGGTCGGCTTTGGCTGGGGCTGGAGGTCAAAATTTGGAGTCGGTCGTGACGGATTCGGTCGCCGGCGGGGAGTTCTGGGGAGGGTGAGCGCGTTCAATCGCATCTACCGCGAGAACTTCCGATTCGTCTGGGCTGCGGCCCATCGTTGCGGTGTCCCTGCCGATGCCGTCGAGGACGTCGTACAGGACGTCTTCATCACCGCTCACCGTCGTCTCCAAGAGCTCGATTGGGAGATCTCGGCACGTGGGTGGTTGTTTGGAGTCACCCGGAACGTCGCGATGCGCCACCGGCGAGGTTCCGCCCGCCGCGGTCGGCGGGAAGCCTTGCACGCGCGGGGGTCGGCCAGAGCTGTCCATCCGCATCGCCGCCACGACGCGGCGCGGACCTTGGACACCCTTCTCGCCTGTCTGTCCCCGCCACTGCGGGAAGTGTTTGAGATGTCGGAGGTGCTCGGCATGACCGCTCCCGAGGTGGCGGCCGAGCTTGGGGTTCCTGCCAACACCGTCTACTCACGGCTACGTCTGGCTCGGCGGAAGGTGACCGCGCAGGCCGGCTCTATCGAGTCGGCGGACCGAGATGTTGCAGCGGTACGCGATGCAAACACGCCCACCGCGCGTGACCAGGAGCGCACCCATGCGGCGCTGCTGCCACTGCTGCAGCTTCCGTGGTGGTCCCTGCCCACGCTGCTGGGCTCGGTCACGTGGCCGGCGGTTGTGCTCGTCGTCGCGGCGACCGGCTACGCGGTTGTAGCAAACGATCACACGGACACGCCGTCGCCACCCGCTCCTGTCGCGACCGAGTTGTCCGCTCGCACTCCGCCACTGGAGCCGCCCCATTTGATCCCTTTTCCCGTGCCTCCTGCCGCTCGGGCAAAGGACCCGTCTGGTCGTGTCGTGCCTGTGGCGCCCAGCTCCGCTTCGGCCGACACTCGCCGACGCAAGAAACCCGTCCCCAACTCGAGGACCGCGGCATCACCTGTTCCAGCCCCGGACCCCTTGTCCGCTGAGCTCGTGATGCTGGACCGAGCGCGCGCCGTCCTCGAGCGGGGCGATGCCGTCGCCTCATTGAAGCTGCTGGACGAGTACGCACGGGAGTTTCCCGACGGTCAGCTGTCGGCGGTCGCGTTGTCGACGCGGTGCAGGGCTGAGCGGGCGGTTGAACCCGCGGGTGCGCGCATGTCCCAGACTGGGGGCGGTTCGAAAACTCGGCCCCAGTGTCCCGACGGTGTGATGGATCCTCAGCGCGGCGGGGAGCTCTAGGTATGAACTATCGATCTCGCTGCGTGTCGTTGGGGCTGCTTGGTGTCGCCTCTGCCTGTGTGCTCTCCGAGCCGATCGGAGAGAACCCGCTGGAGTCCTCCACGGGTGGGGAGCCGACGGGCGACACGAGTGCTGTCTCCGCGAGCAGCGGAAACGAGTCGCTCTCGGGAGGGGTCGAGAGCACAACTGGCGCCACGGGTGGGGTGCTGTTGCCTACCTCGACAGAGAGTGACACCGAAGGATCCGGAAGCAGCGGCGGATTCGAGGTTTGCAGCGGGGTTCATGAAGACAACTTCTCCTGGCAATGGTCGCTCGGGTCCTACGAGCCCGAGTTCCAGGAAGATGCAGGCTACGACTACGACTCAGCCATCCCCCTGGAGTGCGACGTGCTGGGGTTCGACGAGGATGTTGAGGGGGACGAGCTTTCGCTGACGCTCGACTGTGAAGCGAACGGTACTCTGATCGAGGAGCAGCACCTGTCACTGTCGCCGATCCCCACAACCCTGGTCGACGGATTGCTGCAGGCAGAGACGTTCTCGGTGTTCTTCCGTCCCGAGCCCGCGTGCAACAATGCCTGCTACTTCGTCGATGCGGCGCGCGGGTGGCTCGCGATCCGGCGGACGCTCGATGACCAACTCATGCTCGGCATCGTCGATGCACACCGCCCGCTTTCTCCCGTGGACGAACTGGCTCCGATCACTGTCGAGATGACGACCTCCGAGTGCCCGAGGATCTTTGAGGACTCGAGTGGCTGCGCCGATCCGGGGTGGAGGAGGGACGCAGACCTGAGCATCGGTGTTCCGGGTGGCTCCGCCAGCATCACTGGGGCAGGGGAGGCGGGGGCGCTCAGCCACCGGATCTTCGTCAATCACGCTTTCACCGGACAGCACGACACATGCGGGGCGGATCAGGGCGATCCGAACTCGCTCGCACTCATGGTGGTGCGGGTCTTTGCGATCAAGTAGTCGCTCTCGACTCTGGACTACGAGCCTGGGGGCGATCGGGAAGGGTGTCTGTGGGGGGCGGATTCGATCGGTCTCCTCTGGCACATCGATCAGCCGGCAGGTGCCGACTCAAACCGGATCGTCAGCGTCGAGAGCTCCGTCTCGCCCACGCGCACGAAGGTGGTCTGCACCTCATCGGCCTTGCGTAGCTTCGCAAGAATCTCGATCCGGGCCAGACCATCCGTCAGAGGGCGGCCGGCGATTGTCCGAATGATGTCCCCGCCGCGAAAGCCCATTACATAGGCTGCGCTGCCCTCGCGCACACTCTCCAGCAACCAGCCCGAATCGTCGAGCGCGGTGAGAACCTTGACGTCGCCCATCATTCGGACGGGGTTGCCTCGGGCTTCGCTGACAAACCATGCGGCGATCGTGCAGCGCTCTGCCTCGCACGTGACGGCCTCGCTGCCGCGGTTCCACCAAGCATCGGCGGGCCCGGGGTCGGTGGGCGCTGGCTTGAGGGCGTCGGAGGCCTGGTCGATCTGCTCCCGGGTGCTGTCGAAGGCCGCAACCCAGTCAATGGCGCCCATCCGATCCTTGGCGTCGATGTAGCCGTCGTGAGCGCCCGCGCTGGCCTTGCGCAGGGCAATGCCGGCCTTGTCGGCGCCAACTCGAACGCCTTGCTCCGCTTTCGCATAGCCAACTCGGGCTCCCTGCTCAGCCTTGTCGTAGCCCTTGCGTGCCTCTTGTTTGGCCTTGCGTAGCGCGTCCGAGGCTTGCCTGGCTGCAGCATCCGCGTCGCTGTCATCGCATCCGGCCGAGGTCAGGAGGGCCAGGATGAGAACGCGACGCATGCTCGAGACGATAGCACCCGTTCAGCCGCGCGGGGTGTTGCCGTCGCACCAGCGTGCGGGGACGAGCACGGGCCCGTTCGGACCTCGAGGCAACACGCGTGCCCACGAGCCTTCGCGGTCGACGACGAGCGTGCCGGGCAGCTCTTCGCAACTGTCGGTGATCCGTGCGTTGCGGCGGTAGCGGACGTGGAAGTGACGGCTGTGGCCGCGCCAGTGATACAGGACCGCGCCGGAGCTTCCGCGGTGGGGGTACTCGAACAACTCGTCGAGTAGCTGTGGGTCCTCACCGATCGCGAGCGCGTGTTCGTAGAGCTGCTCCTGGACTCCGTAGTCGGTGAAGATGACCTTGAGGTTGGCGTCCTCGGTGAACGACTTGAGGAGTTCCCACGAGCGGGGCACGTCGATGACCTTGCGGTCGTCGGTGCTCGGCTGCCAGACGTAGGCGATGTCGATGTCGCGACCGCCTTGGTGCGAGAGGTGGCCGCCCAGCGGTCCCCCCGACTTGCGGCTGATGTCTCCGATACGCACCGGGTCTGCGTCCTTGATGCGGCTGTGATAGCGGTCGATCGCGGCGACCAGGCTGTGAATTACCGCGGTCTTGCCCCACGCGTTGCCGGGTCGGCGCCGCACGTAGCCCTCGCCCTCGGGGAGCTGCACCCCCCCTGCGAGGTTGTCCTTGGCGCGGGGTCCCGAGGACGAGCAGATCCTCAACGATTCGCCCTTGCGGATCATGTTGTTCTTCCGCTTCTTGAGCTTGCTGTTGCTGCGGCGGATCGCAGCCACCGAGGTGTCGTACTTGGCCGCCAGGGCGCCGAGCGTCTCGCCCGAACCGATGGTGTGCGTGATGACCCGCCCCGACTTCCCGCACTTCTTGGCCGAGCTCTTGGAGTAGCGCTTCGCCTTGCACAGCCGGACCGTCTGACCGGGACGCAGCCGCTTGGGGTTCTTGCGCAAGGCAGGGTTGGCCTTGAGCAACCCGTCGGTGGTGAGGCCCTTACGACGGGCGATCTGGGCGATCGTGTCGCCCTTCTTGACGACGTACTCGCACTTGCTTCCCTTCGCCTGCGCGGGTCCGGATACGACGAACGCCGCCGCCCAAAGCAGGAGCGGCGCGAGCAAGAGGGCACTTCGGCGCAGCATCGCGGGTATGTAGCACGCCCGAATGCGCGCCTGCATTCCCGCGAAAACCGCAGTGGTGTTCTACGAGGCTTAGCCCGAGATGTTGCAGGCAACGAACGCGGAGCCGTCGTTGTTGTCCGGCCGGCATTCGCGCCACGTGTGGACGGGGTTGCCCTCGTCGACGACGGCCCACGCTTGTACGACGCCGTCACGGAGCTCTTGCACGTTGCTGTCCGGGACGAGCGTGAGGTCCTCGCCCTCGGCCGGGTACAGCTCCTTGGTGGTCATCATCGTGCCGAGCAGTGCGCCGCCCGCCGCGGGGTCGCCTGCATAGAACGTAACGGGCACTCCTGCGGGAACCGCTGCGCGTCCGATGTTCCGGACCGTCGCTACAACCCCGTACTCCATTGGGCTGCAGTCGGGCCCCACGCTGACGATGAGGTCGGGCGCGGAGAACTCGCCCTCGGGCTGGACGTTCTGCCGGAAGTTGTTGAGCCGGGGCACGGTCCAGTTCGCGACCTCGGCGGCCGGGATGCTGCCGTCCTCTTCGACGTTGGTCACGTGATAGGCGTGCTGGTTCCAGATGCGCCGGGTTCGGACCCACTTGCCTTCTTGGTCGCCAAACACCCGCACGCCGCGCTGCTGACTCCCGTCGTCCGGACAGGTGATCGAGGAGTAGTCGTTGCTGATCGCGACGATGTCGGCATGACCGTCGTTGTCGACGTCGGCCACCAGCGGGTACTCCCATAGGGTGCCCGTGGTGTTGCAGGTCTCGAACAACACGGTGCCGGTGGGGCCGTCGTAGATGCGCAGGTATTCTTGGTCCGCGTAGACGACCTCGGCCTGGCCGTTGCCGTCGAAGTCGAACACCGAGCTTCCGGTTTGCCGCGATGAGCAGTCGACCGCCGGGGTGATCCACAGCAGCGTGGTCTCGTTTGCGATCGCGGGCGTGAGCAGAGCGTCGCCATCGAAGACCGCGTAGCCAACTCCTGCGGCTACACCAACATCCGGGACCCCGTCCCCGTTGAAGTCGGCGATCGTGGGAGGTCCTCCGCCCGTGTTGCCATCGCAAGCGCCCAGGTCTCCGTTGATGTTGATGTCTTGGCGAATGATGTCGGCCCCGGCCGGATCCGCGGGGTCGGGTCGCCACACCACCAGCGTGTGGGTGGCCGTGACGATGGTCGCAACCTCTGCCGCGCCGTCGCCATCGAAGTCGGCCACTGCCGGGTGGCTACCTCCGAGGCCCGTCGCTGCGATCTGAGTGCCGTCGGCCTCGAACGCTGCGGCAGGTCCGACGACCTCGAGCATGCCGTCACCATCGATGTCGCTGACCACGATGCTGCTCGCACCGCTGGCTCCGGCATACGTTGCCTGCGTGATGCCGGTGGTGCCCGCAACGATACCGTTTTGGAACGCGACCTCCGGGATGCCGTCCTGGTTGAAGTCGGCGATCGAGGGCATGAAGCAGCCCCCGGTGTAGTCGGAGGTCCACAGCTCGGTTCCGTCGGCGCGGTAGGCTCGGGCGCCGCCGTTGGTCAGGCATACGACGACCTCGTTGCCCGGGACTCCGTCGATGTTGCCCGAGGCGATCGAGCGTCCGGGGTTGATCTGGACGTCTTGCGGGTTGGCGGACCACTTGTCCACGATGGCCCCGTCCACGATCGAGATCGCGTGCAGCGTGCCGTTGTCGTTGTAGGCGCTGCCCTCGAAGGTCGCGAACACGATCTCGGGGATGTCGCGCTCATCGACTTCGTCGTCGCAGTTGTCGTCGTCGAGCTGGATGATGATCGGCGCCATCATCGAGTTGCCCAGGTCCCAGTGGTACTTCAGCTCGGGAGCAAAGCTCGGCTCGGGAATCACCTCGCACTCCGGCAGGCAGTCGATCTCCTCGCCCTCGGGAACAACACCCTCGGCACACTCGGGCGGCTCGGGAAGACAACGCCCGGTCGCGAGCGACACCCCGCCGCCGCACTTGCCTTTGCCCTCGTCGCCGGGCTCACCGAGGGAGTATTCGCAGTACTCGTTCTCGGCGCACTCGCTGGCGTCGACACATTCTGCTCCCGGCGTCACACATTCTTGGAACGAGCACACGTCGCCGCCCGCACAACAGACCCCGTCGCACACCGATTCGGCCGCGCAACATGCGCCATCGACGCAGGTTCCGTCACCGCAATCCTCCGCGCACTGCGACCCTGTCGTGTCGTCCGTGTCCGGGGTGATGGACGTGCTCGCGTCCACGGTCGGGTCACCGCTGGAGCCGCTGCCAGTGCCGGTTTCCGTCCCCGAGAGGGTCTCTACGCCCATCGTCGCGCTATCGGTGGTGTCCTGCGCCGGGCTATCGGAGCACGCCACGACGAGGCCGAGGGGCAGGGCGCAAGTCCAAGTCTTCAATCGCACGAAGGCTAGGACACCACATCAGTGGGGGATTACGCCACCGGGTCTTGGAGTATCCAAGTGCTTCTGTGTTTCGCCGGGTCGAACTCGCACGAGCCGAGCTCCTCAGCCGCGGTCGGCGACGTACGCGAATGCCTCATCGATATCGAAGAACACCTCCGTGGCGTCCATGTCACGAGATGCGTTGTAGCGGCCAATCTGGAGCTTGCCGACGGTGGACGTGACGAGAGCAAGGACTTTTCGGTAGTCGCCGAAGAGTTGCTCTGCAAACTCGGTCTGCACCGCTTCGAAGACTTCGTCGTTCCGCCCGACCGGGGCGCGTCCATCCACGATCAGCGCATATCGTGGACGGTCGATGCCGTCGAACGAACCGACAAGCTCCCTGTAGAACGCTCGTAGGCCGGCGTACTCCCGCGGGAGCTCGACGCGAGAACGCACCATCGTGATCACTTTGGCATCGTCGTCGCATTTGACGGCGATCTCCGGTGTGTCGAGGAGGACGCGCATCGTCATCTCCTCTTGATCCTGGGGCCGGAAATGAGAGGTTTCGACTCCAATGTGGGACCGCTCAGTCTAGAGCACATCTCATAGCCTCGCCACGCCGTCTCGCTGGTCTTTGGGCCCGATGGCGTTGTCGCGAAACCTTGCAGTACCCCGGTACAGCTGCGGCTCCGCTCCTAGCCCTCGGCCCCAACTCCGCACCGAGCCACCGCGCCGAGGTCATGAGATGTGCTCTAGGACGACCGCTCGAGTGCGTCGTCGACCGTCGGAAACACCTGCATGTCTTGGTCCGCCAGCTTGTCGTTGTAGCGCTGGACCTGCAGCCGACCGACCTCGGTTTGCAGGACCACTGACACGTTCTTGAACCCGCCGAACAGCCGGTGTTCGAACTCCTGCTTGACCGTCTCAAAGGCCTCGTCGTTGCGGCCCATGGAAGCTCGGGCATCGATCACGAAGTCGTTGGAGGGACGGTTGATCCGGCCGACAGCCGTAACGAGCGACTCGAAGAATGCTCGGAGTGCGTCGAGTTCACGGGGGAGCTCTGCTTCGGTACGGGTCATGATCACCGCGTTCTTGTGGGGGTCCCACACAAGCAACACCAGCTCGGTGTCGAGCAGGACATGACGCGCCATCTTGGACCAGGGTACCAGTCAGAAAGCCTTCTGAACTGCGTTCGCACCGCAAATTCGGCCTCAGTGAGTCCCGAATGCGAATCGGCTCGCGTCGACGGCGCGGAAGTGTGCTGCTATCTTCCCGCCGAATGGCCGACGACCGCGAGAAACGAATGGCAGCCCTGGCCTGGGCAGTCTCGGGTGCGTTCGGGCCCGTGATTCCGCTGATCATTTTCGCGCTGAACTACAAGACCTCCAAGTTCATCGGCTTTCACGCACTTCAGGCCGCACTGTCATTTCTCACCATGGTCGTCGCCGCGATGGTGGTCGGAGTTGTGATGGGCGGTGGCACAGCGTGGGTCGTATGGCAGGACGGAATGCCCGACGCCAACGCCGCCATGCCCGAGTCGCTTCGGATGGTCATGCTTCTCGCCGGGGGCCTCACCGTTGCGGTGTATGTCGGTCTGGTCCTGGTCTCGCTACGCTTCGCCGCGAGCGCGATGCAGGGGTCGTGGATTCGCTACCCTGTGGCCAACCGACTTGCAGCGACGCTCTATGACGTCAGCGACATTCGGGTTCCGGTGTCCGGGTCCAAGCCGGTCCAGTCCTGATGCTCACAGTGGTGGCGTTGCTCGTGGGGGTCGCTGTTCCGCCGGCACCGCCACCTCGCCCGGCAGCCCTCGAGATCACCTGGACCGCGCCCCAGGAGTGCCCGGACGAAGATGTGCTTCGGAAGCGCGTGTTGTCCGTTGCGCAGCTCGATGAAGCCGGTGAGGGCACACTGTTCGTCGACGGCATCATCGAGCCCTCCGAGGGGGCCTTCGAATTGCGGCTTCGAACCAGCCTTGGGGAACTCGCAGATGAACGATCGATTCGAGACTCGGACTGCGACGCCTTGGTCCAAGCCGCCGCACTGTTCGTTGCGGTTTCGGTCGACCCATACTCCGAGCCACCGGCTGAAGATGACGTTCCATCGGAGCCCAAAACCACCGCGGCTATGGAGCCCCCTGCGCCGAGCTCGGACCCCGTGCCCGCGGACGACACCGTCTCGCCTGCGCCCGTCAACGTTGTCGCAACCCCACCGCGCAGGGGCGGGGCGTGGAGGCCTGATGCCGTGTTTGTGGGTCTGGCTCCGCAGGTCGAACTCGGTGCGCTGCCGGGGCTGAGCGGTGGCCCCCGGTTGTCCCTGGGCGTGCAGTGGAGACGAGCATCGCTCGGGGTCTATGGGTTGTATGGCGCACCTCGCCGGACCGACGTCATTCTCGGGGCGTCTGGCCTCGCCCAGCTCGGAGCCGCCGGAGTTGTCGGTTGCGGCAACCCTGTGTCGGGCGAGCTTCGCCTCCCGTTGTGCGGGGTTGTCGAAGCGGGCGGGATTCGCGTGGCAAGCCGAGGGCTGGACCCTGCGAACCAGTTGCTGTTTCCGTGGACCGCCGTGGGCGCACGCGCAGGTCTCGAGCGGCGGTGGGGCAGGGTTGGCGTGTTTTCGTCCGCGGAGGCGCTCGTGCCCGTGGTGCGGACCGACGTTCGGCTGGGCGATGACTCGTCCTTTTCGACGTGGGCGGTCTCGCTGCGAGCCGTGGTGGGACTGAAGATCTTCTTCGCCACAGAATCGGCGTAGTCTGGACATGACACTGTCATGTCGCTTGCCACCGCGTTTTCAGACCCCCGTGAGTTCAGGGAGGTCTATCAGGCTCACCACGGGTTCGTCTGGCACGCCCTGCACCGATTTGGTCTCACCGGCCCCGCGCTCGAAGACGCGCTTCAGGATGTGTTCGTCGTCGCATACCGGAGGCGAGAGGGGTTTGCAGGCTCCTCGAAGGCGTGGCTGTACGCCATTGCCCGCAGGGTTGCGAGCAACCACCGTCGGTCGGCGAGGCGACGCGATGCCCGGGCCGACGCCCTGTCTCAGGTCGAGTCCCACGCGCGCCGGTCGGTACCGGAGGCCATCATCGCGCTGGATCGCTATCTCGACCGGCTGAGCGCCGAAGACCGCGAGCTGTTCGTACTCTCCGAGGTCGAGGGCATGACGGGGCCCGAGATCGCAGCCACGTGGGGCCTCAACGTCAACACGATCTACACCCGCATTCGGAAGCTGCGCGGGTCGCTGCGGGAAGAAGCTGTCGCGGAGCAAGCCCGTCATGATCAGCCCGCTGCGTCGGCGCGGGGATGGGCGGCCTTGCTCCCGGCGTTGAAGCCTTGGACGGTGTTGGCATCCGGGTTGAGCGCTGGCTGGGTTGCCGCGGTGCTCGCGGTTGGGGTTGGCGGTGCCGCGTTTATGCTGATGCCAGGGACGAAGCCCACGCCCGAACCGCCGAGGGCTGCATCGAGGATTCCTGTCGCCGACGATGGGTCTTCGACACCCGTGGACAACCGCGTGAAGCCGAGTCCGGTCGTGCCGATGCCGGATCCTGCTCCCGCGGCAGCTGCCGTTGTGCCGATCAAGGCAGGCGGTGGGGGCGAGGGCGCTGCGCCGAGGTCGGCGGTTTCGACCAGGACAACATCCGCAGCCACACCCGAGCCGGCCTCGACGCTGCGCCAGGAGAACGCGATGCTCGCTCGGGCTCAGGCTGCCCTCGGACGCGGGGATGCGGAGCAGGCGTTGCGCGAGACCACCGCGCATGCGTCGAGTTTTCCCCATGGGGCCCTCCGCGATGTTCGGGCTGTCGTGCGTATCGAGGCGTTGTGCGCGTTGAACAAGGCACCCCAGGCTCGGGCCGAGGCGAAGGTCTTGCTCGAGCGGCGTCCAACGATGACATCACGAAGGCGGCTCGAGAAAACTTGTGCAGCCTCGCCACAGAACCCCCCGAGTCCGGACATGACGGGAGCATGAGGTTGGCCCCCCGTTCCCTTCTGCTCCTATGCGCCCCTCCCGTTGCAGGGCTGGCTTGTGTTTCCACCCAGAAGCTCGGCGATCCCCAGGCGACCGGCGACGGATCCGGTGGCGTCGATACGAGTGACAGCGCACCGACGGAAGCCGCCGAGACCGACGACGAATCGATGGGATCGACGGGCGTCGACGGCTCGATTCACGACGACTGTATCGAGCTCGTGTGGGCGTGCCCGAGCGACGACCTCGTCTGCTTGCCCGAGGGCTTGTGCGTTCCTTGTGCAGGCTCGGGGGAGAGCCCCGCCTCGGCGCAGGGCGGTCATTGTTGCGGAGGACTCGTGCAGGACGAGAGCGGGACGATGTGTCTGCCCGACCCCGAGCCGAACGAATGCCTCGCTCAGGGGGATATCTGTGGGTACTCCGGCACCACCCAGCCCTGTTGCGAGGGATCGATCTGCAACCCCGCCACCGACCTGTGCGAGTCGGACGGAACGGCCGGACTCGAGGTCTGCGGCGACTTCTCACCGCCGCCCGTCGACTGCCCTGAGGAAGGCGAATCCACCGCGATCCTCGTCCCCGAGATCGACAAAGGATTCGACTTCGGCGAGGACGAAGCCTGCTCCGTCGTGTCTATCCTCGGCGAGTCGATGATCGGACTGATCTGCGACGACATCTTCCCCGTCTTCTCCTACGAGAGCTCGCCCGCGCTGAGCATTCCGTTCGATGTCGGTGTCGACGTGGTCTACACCGCAGTGGAAAGCGAGTCTCCCAACGCCGAGCCCTCGGTCTCGCTCCACACTCCCGAGGGCGAGCTCTTGTTCGCTTACGTGCACGACTTGGAACTGGGCGGCGATCTGCCTGTCGACCTCTCCCCGCTTTCGGTCTCGATCTTCGGAACCGGGTGTGCAGGCGTCGACGCGAGCGCGGTCATCTGCGATGTCGAAGGCGAATCGATCGTCTCCGCACGAGTCTTGGTCTCCATCGAAGGCGGAGATGCCCCACTCGAGCTGGTGACCGGCCAGAGCGGAGAGGTGACGGTCGACGACGTGACCTACGATGTGATCGTGGCCCAGGCGGACCGTATCGTGTGCTGGGACGACAGTTGCGCCGGAGATGAGTCCGGACCCTGGGACCACCTACGCATGTTGATCGTCGCGCGCTAGTACCTCATGCCTGAAGTCCGTGCCGGGTTTCTGCGGCCCCCCCTTCGGGTGTGGGGTAGAGAGAATCGCGCCCCCGCGATTCGCGGAACCCGGAGTGATTCGCGTAGCGAATGGCGGAGGGGGCCTCCGAAACCCTCGGTTGGTCAGGCCTGCGTTCGGTACCTTCCGTCTTTCCCGCTCCGCATCCCTCCGGGACGCTTCGCTCCCGTGCTCCGAACCCCTCGGAAACCCGGAACGAACTTCAGAACTGACGTACTAGGCCGCGGGAGCGGGAGTCGAGGTGGCGTCGAGCACCGCAGCGCTGCTATCGTCGCTCGCGGATGATGGCGCGCAGAGCACGGAGACTGGGTGCTGGGGCGCTGGGCGTCTTGGTGCTCGTGCTCGCGCCTTCGGCGAAAGCTGGCAACGGACCCGAGCCTCGCACCCCGATCGACTGGACGGGCGCGCCGTGCATGACCATCGTCGATCGCTCGGTGAGCGCCACGGTGCATCTGGACTACGCGATCCCGATGGAGGACACGGAGCTCACGGCCGACGAGGTGGAAGACAGTCGCCGGCATCAGTTCTTCGGGTTCTGTCGCGCGCTCGATCCCCAGACCTATCTGCCTCGCTGGATCACCCAGGCTGACGTCGAGCGAGCCCGAGAGATCGGCATCGCCCCGCAGGTGGTCAATGCCAGCAACGTCATGGAGACGAACACGGAGTGGGCCGGTTGCTGGCATCGCATCAATGCCGACGACGAGCGCCGCCCCATCACCTATGCCGCTGCGGCTGAAGGCGTCGATTGGGACACCACTGAGCTGGCACCGGGCACGTATGTGATCGAGGGCTACACCTGGGAGCCACCCCTCAACATCTGGAGCTCGCGTGCAGGCGTGATCAAGGTGGTCGACGATCCGGACCCCGCATTCAGTCCGCCCGCCGTTGGGATCTCCAACACCCAAGACGTCATCGACCAGGCTGAGACCGTGACGATCGAAGGCTGCGCGAGCGCCGAGGAAGGGTCGACGGTGACGGCCTACTGGGGCCTGCCCGCCGGCGAGGTCACGTGGCAGCCGTTCATCGAGAACGACCCCGTACTCGGCGAGAGCTTCGCATTCGAGTTCGACCCGCCGGCCGAGGTCGCGGGGGAGTCGGTGATGATCCGAGTGGACATCGCCGACCCCAGCGGTCGTCGCTACACCCACTACATGCGGGAGCTGGTCTACGTCCTGGGCGACCCGTATCCCGAAGCGTGCGAGGGAAACGTGTTCGTCGACCCGGACTGTGATGCGACGGGTAGCTCGGGTGGCGCCGAGACCGGAGATGTCGGCTCGACGTCCTCCGGAGTCGGCGTGAGATCGTCGACCGGGTCCGAACCTGATGCCGGCCAAGATGGCGGCAACGGGGGATCGGGAGGCTGCCGAGTGCAGCAGCCCCGCTCATCGTTTGGGCAGGGCTTGTTGTTGTTGGGCCTCGTCGCGGGTCTGCGTCGACGCCGATAGCCGGGCGATCATCCGGCTATCGGGGGCGGGACTCACTTCGCGGGAGGCGAGAACCGACGGATCTGGTTGGCCGCCGAGTCGGCGATCCACATGTTGCCGTCGTCGTCGAAGGCCATGCCCGTCAGGCTGCCCGCAGGCAAGCCGGTGTCGAGCCAGTCGAGAAGCGTGCCGTCCATGTCGAACGCATAGACGCGACCCTGAACCGGGTCGGTCGTGAACAGCATGCCGTCATGCAGCTCGAGGCCGGACGGGGTGGTCATCTCTGCCTCGAGCGCGCTGCCGTCGACCAGGGTGATCAGCTCGGCCTCGTTCATGTACGCCATCTCGCAACCGTCGTAGTTGGGGATGATGGAGTTGGCTTCGACCGCGACCGACGGGTCGAGGCGGACGATGCGGCCGTTGGCCGAGTCCGCCGCGTAGACGTAGCCGCCGTCGATCACCACATGCGAGGGGATCGAGGGCTCGTAGCCCAGCTCTCCGTCGGCGTAGCGATAGATCTCGCCGTCGGTGTGGTCGGTGCCGCCGAGCCCGTGGGTCTCGTTGAACTTGTAACGGGTCAGCGAGCCATGGGTGCCGTCGAAGACCCAGTAGGTGTTCTCGGACTCCCATGCGATGCCCGACGACAGCGGGCTGTTGTGAAGCATGTCGAGGTGGGTCTGGTGACCGGCTTGGAACGTGTCGTAGTCACCGGTCCAAAGGGTCGGACCCATGAAACCACCGTCGGCGGGGTCGCCGGGTTGCGTGACATCGTTCTCCTGCTGAGCCGTTGCGAACGAGGTGCCGTCACCGTTGAACGCGAGGGCGGCGGGCTTGGCGAGGAAGTGCGGCCCGTTGTCGAACTCGGCCTGACGCTTGTCCGCGAACTGAGTGGGCAGACCCGCATCCTGATAGATGACGATCGAGAAGTCCTCGCGGTTGGACACCCACAGCTCGAGGGTCTCGCCGGGCTTGAACTCGAGGTCACTCGGGAAGTTGAGTCCGTCCTGTGGGGTGGAGATGATCGTGACCTCGACGTTGTCGAGATCGTGCGTGCCGTCGCCGAGCACCGGGATGCCCGAAGTGGGTGCCTCGCCCGTGCTCTCGTCGCCGCCGCCGGTGCTGCCGGTCTCACCGCTCTCGGCGTTGCTCGTCGCCGGGGTGTCGGTCTCGCTGCCACCCTCGGTTCCACTCTCCGTGGTGCTGGCTTCTGTCTCGCCTGCGCTGGCATCGCCTGCTTCGTTTTCGTTGCCGTCGGCAGCGCACGAGACGGCCAAGGCGGGGAGGAGCACGAGGGGGAGAATTCGTTTGTTCATCAAGGAAAGCCTCAGATTCCGACATCCCCCGGAGGGATTGTCGGGTTTGTATCACCCCGCGGCCGGCGCGGAATACGCCCACGAAGACTGGGCAAACAAGCCCGCTCGTTGTGCACCAGCTTCGATTTGCCCGCCCGGGCTCGGCCGCCTGGCAGCATCACCGAGCCCCTGTTCCTAGGGAACGGGGAGACCGCTGGGAACGCTGTCGGGGCGGATGCTTTCCAGTGCAAAGACGCTGGGATCGGTCAGCGTTTCTAGGAACTCTCGGATGTTGGACAGCCCAACGAAGCTGGGCTCGACCACGAGATCGCGCGATAGCGTTCCCACGATCTCCTCGATGTGGTCGGGGTCTCGTTGGACGGTCCCGACCAACTCGGGAAGCATCCCCTTGGTCTGGAAGATCTCGATGCTGACAGTGGGGGAGGCGTAGTGGACGAGCGTGCGTTCGAAGTCGATGAGCGCCCCGTCGTGCATGTAGGGCGCCGAGACCTCGACGTTGCGCAGCGAGGGTGTTCGAAAGCTGAAGCGGTCTTGTGGATCGCCCGTCACCAGTTCGCGCCCGTGGTCGAATGGCGCGGAAGAGCCCCGGCCCGGACCGAGCTGCGGGACGCCGGTGCTGTGAAAACGGTGGTCGGTGAGGAGTGGTCCCGAGTGACACTCGCCGCACCCGGCGGGGCCGTAGAAGCGTAGGGCGCCGACCTTCGCTGCGTCGGAGATCGCGGGAAGCGTACCGCCCAGGTAGTCGTCCCATGCCGAGCTTGGGAACGAGAACGCTTCGCTCTCGTAGGCCGCGATCGCGTTGGCGGCGTGGGCGAAGTTCAGGGAGTCGAACGCTTGGTCGGGGAACGCGGCGTCAAACAGCTGCACGTATCCATCGATGGCGCCCAGACGCTCCATGATCCCCGCCCAGGTCGCCTGGCGATCTTCGTCATCGAAGGCCGCGAGTTCGTTGGTGCCGCCGAGGATGGTGAGATCGTCGAGAGCGCCACGCATCTCCTGACGGTCGAGCACCGGGAACATCGCCTGCGCAGCGAGGGCGGAGTCGAGGCCCGGGAGGAGGTCGGGACCGGCCGGTGTTTGGAGCTCGCCGTCCGCGTCGAGCTCGACTCGGCCATCCCAGAACATCCGAGTGAAGCTCGGGTCACCGAGGTTGAACAGTGCTGGTGAGTTACGGGGAACGAACGGAGGGTGGGCGCCTTCGGCACGCGCGGGGCCGACTCCGACAGCGCCGGTCCCAAGCGTGAGGGACAAGCCGTCGCTCGAGCCGAACGAGGGGTGATGGCAGGAGGCGCAGGCGGTGTCCATGTTGCCCGAGAGGATCGGGTCGAAGAACAGCGCCTCGCCGAGCGTGACGAGGGCAGGGTCCTGCGCGGGCGGTGGGGTGAGGGGCACGACCGGGATGGTTTGGGCGGCGAGGAGTTCGGCGAGTTGCTCGTCGAGCGTCGGTGGGTCGCCGGTCTCGGTCGATGCGGTGCCGGCGGTCCACTCGGAGGTCGCGTCCGTGGACTCGGCGGTGTCGGCCGTGGTTTCTTCGCTGCTGCTCGATGTCGTACCGGTTTGGCTTCCGGTCGTGCTCCCGCCGTCGGTCGTGCCGTCCTGCGGTGGACCCTCAGCCGTGCAGTGCAGTGCTCCGATGGCGAAACAGGACAGCGCCACAATCGGTGTGATGCGGCGGGCGGATCCGGCTCGGTTGGATCTGGAGGAAGACCTGGGCATGGCTGCTGCCCGGGAGCCTAACGTGTGTCGCCGCCGGCGACACAACGCCCCGTTGAGCGCCGCTCAGCTCCTCGCAACGTCGCCATCCGCGACACGCACGGGGGTGGCACGCCGACTTTCTTGTGGCGCCTGCTGTCGTTCGCGGTCATGGTCTTCCCGTGGTCATGCGCGACATCGGTATCGCTCTGCGCTCCCTGGATCTCCAGGTCGAGCAGCAGCAGCCCGTGGTGCATCGCCAGCTTCCACAACCCCCGGCACCCGCCGCGCACTGAGCCCGCACGCTCGGTGAGTCGCGGCCCCGCGACATCCACCAGGGGCGGGAGCTGGCAAACCAGTCTGGGAGTCGTGTCGGGCTCATCACTGGTCGGATGGGATTCGGGCTCCCTCAGGCCCCTGCGCGGCTCGGGCTCTCGGCCGGTCCCGACCCTCAGGGACGTAGACCCCTGCACCTGACGGCCATGGTCGGGGCGCCTCCGAGCACGCCGAACCAACGCGAACGGACGAGCCGAGGCTCGCCTTCTGCAAATTCAGGTTTTCCCCCTGACCTAGGCGGCCAGGAGCAGGTCCAGCGGGACCGGCTCGGTCAGCGCGTTGTGTCGCAACCGCATC
>Ga0316204_10002676_pt1 | contig 39241 bp, 22 predicted proteins | sample 6monrhotite_MG_2_FD_205661 | JGI IMG/M metagenome (GOLD analysis project Ga0316204, IMG submission 205661) | Microbial mat bacterial communities from mineral coupon in-situ incubated in ocean water Damariscotta River, Maine, United States -... | ecosystem: Environmental > Aquatic > Marine >...
CTATCTAGTGGGCTCTGATCTACTGATGCGCTCTGACTCTTTTTTAGATCCGACGAATCACACGGTTAAAACAAGCTTTGCGAACCCAAACAAAGGGAAAGTGGACACCGTGGCGGCTAACCAAGCGTTATCAGGTAAAACTGGAAGCCAAACGATCATGGATTATAATGGCAACCCCGTTATTTCTGCGTACACCACCATCAGTTTTTCCGGCATCACCTGGGCGGTGATTGCAGAAGTGGACATGGCTGAAGTGGATATCCCGGTGAACGCATTGACTAGCCAAATCTACTGGATGGGTGGTGTCACTTTGCTCGTGGTGTTTTTTGTTGTGTTATTGATCATCATTGTAGCCCGAGGTGAAGTGAATTACTTGGGCCAAGTGGTTGCCAACTTGTCGAGTGCTTCGGAGCAAGTTGCTTCGGCCTCTGACCAGATTTCCTCCGGTGCGCAACAGCTTTCTCAAGGGGCAACCGAACAGGCGGCTAACCTAGAGGAAGTTTCTGCTAGCATGGAAGAAGTCTCCTCTCAGGCGAAGGGCAACGCAAGCAACGCCGAACACACTGCTTCGGTGGTTAAAGAAGTTTCGGTGATGATTGCCTCCTCCATGAAAAACGCTGAAGAAGGGGCCAAGGTCGGCGAAGATGCGAAGAAGTCCGCAGCTGACGGGGTGCAGGCGATGAATCGGATTGAAGCGAGCATGAGCGAAATCCAAACTGCCAGCGAAAAAGTTGCGGACATCATCGAAGTGATCAACGAAATCACCCACCAAACAAAAATGTTGGCCACAAATGCCGCCATTGAGGCAGCACGAGCCGGCGAACAAGGGAAAGGATTTGCGGTGGTTGCCGATGAAGTTTCTAAACTAGCGGAAAACTCCAAAACTTCCGCAAAAGAAATTGGGAGCTTGATCAAAGAGGCCTCCGCTAAGTCTGAGGCCGGGGTGCAGTTGGTTCAACAGGGAACAAAGGTCCTTGAAGGTTTGTTAGAAGCTTCGAACCAAGTGGCGGATTTGAGCAACGCAATTTTGCAAAGCTCAACCATCCAAGCGGAGAAAAGCTCTACGGTGAACGAAATGGTTTCCGAAATTCGTACGGCATCTGTGGAACAAGCGGTTGGGGTTGAGGAAGTCACCATGGCGATCACTCAACTAGACCAAGTCACCCAGTCAAACGCCGCAAACGCCGAACAGTCTGCTGCTGCTGCGGAAGAGTTAAACAGTCAGGCAGATAGTGTGCAAGACCTCGTCGCCAACATGGCGGCCCACTTTGGGGTTGTGGCGAGCGGAGGTGATCAACTTGGCCCGGTTGTAAAAACCCACATCAGACCGCACCAACTGCGCCGAGAGCCGGTAGCTCCCGCAGCTCACCACGCAACGAAAGCGACAGCCCCCTCACCGAGTCGGGGTCAGAACCGTAAAGTGAAACCGGCGGACCAGATCCCGATGCGAGATGACTTCAAGGATTTTTGATCGCTGTTCACCCTAAAGGTCCCCTCAGGCCCCAACCCATTCTTGCACTGAATGGGCTGGGCCAGTTCAAGCTCATTCTTGAATCACCATGGCTTCATCATGACTCACGTTTTACTTTAAAATAACGAGTTGCGAACACCTTGGTTCCCTTTGTTTGGTAATGTAAGACAACTTCACTATAGTTCGATCTTTGTTGCCATTAGGGGGCTCTCATGAATAGACCAAACCAACAATTTCAGCATATCAAACTTTTGAAATATCGTCTGTTTTGTACAGGTGAATCCTGCCTTAAAACGTGCATTAAGAAGCTACAAACCGACACCCTTGCTAAAGGGGCAAATGAGGGGCAGGTTCGGTATCTTTTAGACTATTGCCAGAGGTGTAATCCCGGGCTGAGTGCTGGGCCGGTTTAGGTTGGCTCGGCCTTCAATCACCTGGATTGAGTGAATATTCGTTACACAAGATTTCACTTTTCTTGAGTGACCTGATGGCTTAAATAACCTCTGAACCCTTGACCTCTCATAGAGTAGGGGGTGTAAAGTTCATTTTTCTTGATTTCCATACCCATTTCATAAAGACCATTTTGATTCAGCTGCAGGTTACTGACATGGACCTCACCGCTGCACTGGCCCCCCACGATCACCTGTGGGTAATATTTGTATCAAATGCTTGGGTGCTGGTTTGTAGCCTTGGTGGGTCATCGCTACGCTCAAAGTTCACTCCTGGGATCACAAGAAATCTGCGTTGGAGTTAACGGGGGTTAAGTGCAGCGATCATAGGAACCGGGATTTTTGGGTTGCACTTGATCGGGAGGCGTGCTCTAGACACACAGGTACTCGATTCCTTCGATATAGTTCCCACTATAATTTTGGTATTTCCAGCGGTCCTCGCCGGTGTGGCAATCCTGATATACCAATACAAATTTTAGAGACACTCAAACAGCAAGACTATCTTCAAAAAGTATATGGGTCCGGCAGAGGGCTTTGAGGGTTAATCATCGACACCTTAGATTCCCCCAAGATCGGAGCCAAAAAGTTGGAGCTTGAATCCATCCCCTTTTTTTACTTGGATCAGGTACTGGGTGAGTTGGTCGATGTGACAACGCTAAAGGCCCAGGAAAAGGCCCGTGAATGGCTCATGGTAGTTGTACCCAGTTATCACCGAAAACCTGAAAGTTGGCTTAGATCTTTTGTCCCAAGCTGATCAAGAGAAGAACCCATTTGATTTGGTGTTTTTGACAGGGAAATGCCTGAGTTAGACGGGAAGGCGGCTCCGGCTAAACCTCGGTGTACCGCACCAAGCTTTCGTGGTGATGATGTCCGGTTTTGATCGTGCATTGCTACAAGCAATTGACAAAGATTTCTTACAGGTCGAGCGTAGCCCAATGATTAATCCTATACAAGAAAATTTGAGGCCTCTGCACGGCGCTAAACTTCTGGTTGCTGAAGATCACCTGGTGAACCAAGAAGTCCTCTTAGGGTTATTAGCTCCAGCGTTATGTGAAGTTGTGATTGCGAACAACGGAGCAGAAGCCTTAGCGATACTGTTAGCCCAAGGACCCTTTGACGGCGTTTTGATGGACATGGAAATGCCTGTGTTGGATGGCTACCAAGCGTGTAAAGAAATCAGAAATACGCTGGGGTTGACGGACTTGCCGATCATCTCAATTTCCGGTCATTCGATGGCTGAAGACCGTGAACGGTGCCTTGAGGCTGGTGCCAATGACCATTGCCCGAAGCCGATTGATCCAGATCAACTTTTTGACTTGCTTTTGCATTGGGTCGGCGGTGAGGGCTCCGGTTTAAGTCGGCGCAGGGCGCTGAACATCGATATCCACTCCCTTGCATCCAAGTCCTTGGTGTTTGACATAGACGACGGTCTAGACCGGGTTGAGGGCAATGTGATGGTTTGGAAGAAAATGCTATCCCATTTTTTAGACAGTGAAGAAAGTAGGATGGATCAAATCCATCAGAGTTTATCCGAGCAAGACTATCAACTCACTGCACGTCATTTACATGCTTTAGAAGGGGCGGCTGGCACCGTTGGGGCTATTGGTTTGGCTCAAGCGGCCCTCGAAGCAGAACTGTTGTTGGAAGATTTGCCTGAAAAAATGATTGAGTATTTGTCCTGTCTACAAGGGGAAATGGAGTTTGCTCTAAAGTCGATTTATCAATGTATCAAAGAGGATTTTATTCCCTCAGGTCGTGGATCAGGCTCCCTCTAGAATACAAACAATAAGAAAGTGAGGTGATGGGCCATCTGATCTGGAAAATCGGGGAGTTTGACGCCACTTCTGGAACAATCTCTTTGACCTTAAAACCCAATTTTGCCGGAGAGTGCAAGACTCTCTGGGAGAAGATCCACCAGAAGCTACCCTAAGATTATTTTGAACATGCAGCCTAGTTGATCGATAAATTCCAAACCGATTTTTTGGTAAATCCAGCTAGGTAGATTTGCAATTTGTGCCCCTTTTCTAGGCAGGAAAGATGTCTTGTCTACCTCCTCGGCTGACTTTATGGATTAAACGGGAGGTGTTCTGTTTAAAGCCTGATTTTCTTTGCTTTGACTCGACTGACAGGATATTTATATCGTCGTTCCTTTGCCGACCAATGCTTCACCTTAAAAGGGTTGCAATCGGCCATGAAAGTGATTTTTCTGTTCAACTAGAGCTGTTTATGTCACAATCTGCTCGTACCTGCGCTAAAATATTTTTTCTATTTTGATATATGCCCAACCCAGCACCCCCTTTCTGGATGAAGACAAGAACGGTCGGGGTGATACTTTGCTCCCGGTCGCTCATTACGTACCTCAATCCCTTTGCTGGGGATTTGCTTGGCTATCTGCCTGAGGAACTGGTCGGGCGTCCAATGAGAGAGTTGTATTTCGACTCGATGGAATATGAGCAAGTACGGGGGCACGCTCACCAAACAATCATCCAAAAAGAAGAATTTATATACTCCCTCCGTGGAAAGTCTAAAACCGGTGAACCTGTGTTCTTGCAGATCGCAGGGCAGCTCCTAGACCCGGAACAAAGTTCAGCAGGCACCATTTGGTTGATCACACCTCTGGTCCCTGGTGACGCAAGCAGTGCATCCCTTGAGGAAGCCTCAAAACTACGAAAACAACTTGAGGAAACAGAACGGTTCAACCGCCTAGCTTCGGAACGGGAGTTTCGGGTCATCGAATTGAAGGGCGAAGTGAACAGCTGGGCGGGAAAATCTGGAGAACCAGCCCCCTATGCGACCTTCATCAATCCACGTCTGCAAAACCTGAAAACATCAACCAGCAAAAAATCATTTTCCCAATTAGAATTATCAGAGTTAATCGATATTAATGAGGTGGGGAAACTTTTGCGGTGTTATTGCAAGTCCACAGGGATCGCATCGGCTATCATTGATTTGGAAGGTAATGTATTAGCTCAATCCAATTGGCAGGCAGTTTGTACCCAATTCCACCGGACTGAGTCGGCTGCCCAAGCTCGTTGTGTTGAAAGTGATACACAATTGGCTCTTCAGCTGAAGCAGGGGCAGCCCTTTGCCCATCACCGGTGTGAAAACGGATTGACCGATGTTGCGAGCCCTATCCTTGTTAGTGGTCAACATGTAGCCAATGTGTTTGTGGGGCAGTTTTTTGAAAAACCTGCGGATATGGATTTTTTTGCAAGGCAGGGTTCGGAACTTGGGTTTGAGCAAACGGAATACTTGGCGGCCATTCAAAAAATTACGGTCATCGAGCCGGGTAGGCTTGAGGAAATTCTTCAATTTTTATCTGAGTTTACAAGCTTTATTGCAAGCCTAGCTTTTGACCGGGCTCGGGCTATGGACGCTGTTGATCAAGCGAACTTGCAGTCCTTGGAGCTGTCACGAGAGAGGGGTACTTTACTGAGTTTAGCCGAGGATGCGGAGCAAGCCAGAAGCCAAACTGCAAAATATCAAGACCAACTGGAACTGCTGGTTGAAGCACGCACCGAAGAACTCAACAAGGCAAACCAAGCAAAAGACCGGATATTATCGATCTTATCCCATGACCTTCGTGGGCCAATCGGGAATTTTGCGGTTGTGTTTGATTTAATCAGCAGAGGGGAGATGCTCTTAGACGATGGGCTAGGCAATAGCATTGCTGCGTCAGCGTTAAACTTAAGCAACCTATTGGAAGACCTTTTGAGTTGGACCCAGCAACAAGGGGGACTTCTCCAGGCTGACCGGACCGTGTTCTCAGCGAATGACATACTCCTGCCAGTGATTGACCTCTTGCGTACATCGGCTCATTCTAAGTCGATCAAATTGTCTTCTCAAGAGGAAACAAGCCTTTGCTGCTTCGGTGACCCCGCCTTGATTTCTACGGTTTTGAGGAATCTGATAGGGAATGCCATTAAATTTACTCCTCAGGGAGGGACCGTAGAAGTGACTTGTACCGAAGAGTCAGGCAAGGTACGGTTTGAAGTTGCTGACACCGGTTCTGGTTTGCATCACGATGATTTAAGGCAGTTATTATTGGGTTCTGGGGTTGCAATGTCCAAGAGAGGTACTGCCTATGAACAGGGCAGCGGACTTGGGTTGACCTTGTGCCGTGATTTTTTAAAACTCAATGATAGCCAAATCGAAGGCCACAGCCAGATGGGTCAAGGTACCCAGTTTTGGTTTGAGCTCCCTTTGCGGGCAAAAGAAGAATTGGCCTCTAGCTTGTCTGACTGGCAACCTCAGAGCTTGGGGGATTACTTGTTGGTTGAAAATGACCCGATTAACTTGAAAACCAGCAGTTTGGTTTTAAAAGGGTTGGGCCTCTCCTATCATGTGGTTCGTACCGGTTCCGCAGCCCTAGCAGCGGCTCAAAAGGGATCTTATGGGGTCGTACTGATTGACCTAGATGTCCTTGAACTCAGAAATGTCGAAGCAGCGGACTTAATCTTGGAACATTGCCAACCCGCTCCTCTGGTGATCGGGTTGACTAAATCTAGCCCGTCAAAAATTGATGAAAGTTTTGAGTTCCAAAGGCTTTCTGGGGTCTTGGAAAAACCAATACACCCGCAATTACTGAACGCTCTTTTACAAAGATTAGCGGGTTCCTGAAACGCAGTTATTTGGTTCCCTTCCTACCTTCACAGGACGCCTCCTCAACCTTTTTGGGTACTTAAGGAATCATTGTGTACTGTTTGACTCGAATTTAATTTGTTTTCTTCTTTGACTCTTGATTGAAATGAGCTAAGCTACTGACAAGTGAACTGAAGAGGGGATTCCGTGAAAAGAAAATTTCTACTGTTTGTTGTTCTGAGTTTAACTTACACCCTCACCTGGGCTTCCACGGCTCTTTTGGATGAACAAGTCCAGTCCATAGACCTTTCTTCCTACACCGAAGTTTATATTGATACCGATGACCGTTCGGTCACCCAAATACAAAAAATGAACGATTGGTCGTCTGCAGGTGTTCAGGGGGCAAACTTAGGTTTGAGGAGTCATCAACACTGGGTGCGCTTTTCGTTAACCAATCAATCGAGCAAAGCACTTCAGTTTTTGTTGGAGCTGGACTCAGCGATGATTAACCGCCCCCAACTATTTGCTCATCAAAAAGGCGGCGATTGGGGTGCCGTGCATCTTGGTACAATACCTCTGGAAGAACTGTCTTTGGCAGCTCACAACAATCCTCTATTGGAGTTAGATGTCCCAGGTGGCTCGACCCAAGAGTATTTGTTGAATTTTCAAGACCAAGGGACGTTGCCTGTTCCTTTGTTGCTGTGGTCCACCCAAGGGTTTGCTCGCCACAGCCTGCATCGGATCTCATACATGGGGCTGGTTTTTGGGGTTCTCATCGTGGTAGGCGTTTATAACTTGTTTTTGTGGACGGTAAGTAAGGAGCCTGTTTTCTTTGCTTTTTTGTTGTTTGTCCTCAGCTTTTTTTGTTTGATTTTTACATGGAATGGGACTGGGCAGGTGTTGTGGTATCCCGACGTTTCGTCCCAATTGGTGAGTCGATTGGTGTTGGTCTTTTTAGCGGCGACTTGGTTTTGGTTCTCCCGGTTTTCTCAGATATACCTCCACACCGCCTACAGCGCACCGTTTCAAGACCGAATTTTCAGCTGGCTTTCAGGTCTGTCCTTTGGGTTGGCCCTGTTTAGCCTCGCTCCTTGGTCGGTATTAAACTCGGGGCTTCTGGGAGGTTTGGGGTTGGTGCTTTTCTTGCTTTCAGGGGTCGCTGGTAGCACGGCATTTCGCCATTCAAGGCGGGTGGCATTTTACTATTTTATCGCTTGGTTGGTGGTGGCAGGGGCCATTTTTTGGTTTTCCTTGGTGTTTTTTGGTTTGATCCAGCAGAGCCTATTGACTGAGATGATCGTTCTGTTTGGCTGTTGTTTCGGGATACTGGTGTTTTCGCTAGGTCTGGCAGATCGATATCACCACCAAAAAAATCGTGCAGAAAAGCTGCAGAAATTACAAATCCAACAGATTTCAACGGACCGATTGGCTTTAGAGTCGGCATTAAACGAACGCACCAAAAAGCTTAAGTCGGAACAAGAGGGTAAAGAAAAGCTCTTTGGGATCATAGCCCATGACTTGCGGGGGCCGATGGGTAGTCTGGCACTTACCTTAGAGTCTCTTCGAGATGGGCTGTTTGAATGGGATCAAAAGGGTGTGGAGGTTTGCGCCAGAAATGCCCGCAAGCTTTTAGAAAAGCTGGAAAGTCTATTGCTGTGGTCGGAAAGCCAACAGGGAAAGCTGGTGCCTCATCCCAGGGATGTCGAGGTTGTAGAGCTTCTCTTCGAGCCTTGCATTAAATTTTTGGAGTCCGTTGCTGCATCCAAGAACATCCGCTTGGTGATAGATAGCGATGGCCCTTTTTGGGCGAAAGTTGACCCAGATATGATTGAGACGGTGCTGATAAATTTAGTGAGCAATGCAATCAAATTCTCGAAACCAGATACTCAAATCGAACTTTCGGCGATTGAGGCGGGAAACCACGTGGTCATCACCGTAAAAGATCAGGGTATTGGCGTCAGCGAACAACAGATCGAACAAATATTGAGCCCTGGTGGGGGCAGCTATTCGACTCAGGGAACACACAACGAAAGAGGTAATGGGTTGGGGTTGACTTTGTGCAACCAGTTTGTGTCCCAAAATGGCGGTACGCTCAGCATCAAAAGCGTTGTAAACCTAGGTAGTGAAATGGCTCTTAGGTTGCCCTTAGGCCGTCGGCCTTCTGAACTCGTCGGGCTTAAAACCCTTGTGGCTGGAAACCAAGAACGCTACCCAAACATTGAATAATCGCCGGTTGCCTCTTGGGCTTTGGAACAGGCCGTCACAGGAGGAAAGCTTTTAGAATGCAAACATACAGGGTTCAATTTGTTCGATGGCAACTCAACAGGGATGGGTTTAGAAGAGTTGCAGCGTTAGTTTGGATCAAAAGGGCCACCTTCATGGAAGGGAGATGGGAACCCTGGAACACTCCCTTCTTCCTGAATCTAGATCATCAGTCTGTTTAGGGCCGTTTCAATCACCGAACCTTCAGGCGATTTTCGGCTTCAACTATCCTAGAACGGCTGTCCTGCATCAGGTTGCTATTTAGCGTAGTTCGTTCTTGAATTGTCCTTTGATAACAAACTAATCCTAGGCGAATGTAGAGCCGCTTTAGAGGTGGCCGTATGAAATTTTACAAATATTTTAAACTGACCTCCCTTGGGGGTGGACAGAAAAGGGGGGAATTCTATAGGTTCTTGCAAGCTGAAAGCAACCAGTAACCTCAATGCGTTTCTGCCTTCGTGGTAAAACTCTCCAGGAGAAAATATGACTAAACAGACCTCGAAAATCGTCTACACTAAGATTGATGAAGCCCCAGCGCTGGCGACCTACTCTTTACTGCCTATTGTTCAGGCGTTTACGAAGTCAGCAGGGCTCGAATACGAGACCAAAGACATTTCTCTTGCTGCAAGGATTATTTCTAGCTTCCCTGAACTATTGAAGCCTGAACAACAGATCGAAGATTACTTGGCCGAGTTAGGCAAAATGGTGAAAGAACCAACTTCTAACATCATCAAGCTGCCAAATATCAGTGCTTCGGTTCCACAGCTTCAAGAAGCCATTGCTGAGCTTCAGTCTCAGGGATACGCTCTACCGAATTACCCAGAAGAGCCAAAAAACGACGAAGAGCAGGCATTGCAAGCTCGGTTTGCTAAAGTGCTTGGTAGTGCTGTGAACCCTGTATTACGTGAAGGAAACTCCGATCGTCGGGCTGCGGCTTCTGTGAAGTCTTTTGGTCAGAAGAATCCGCACCGAGGGATGAAGCCTTGGCCTGCTGTTTCCAAGACAAAAGTTGCACACATGACAGAAGGTGATTTCTTCGGCAGCGAAAAATCAGCTACCATGAGCAAAGCAACGAACGTGAGTATCCAGTTTGTTGGTGCCGATGGCTCAACCAAAACTTTGAAAGAGAGCTTGTCTCTTTTAGCTGGTGAAATCCTAGATGCCTCTGCAATCAGCGTCAAAGCTCTACGAGCCTTTTTTGCCGCCCAGATTGAAGAAGCTAAAAAGCAGGACGTGTTGCTGTCTTTGCACTTGAAAGCAACCATGATGAAGGTCTCTGACCCTATCATGTTTGGCCATGCTGTTTCTGTTTATTACGCTGAAGCCCTTGAAAAGCATGCTGACGTGCTCAAGGACCTCGGGTTGAACTTAAACAACGGCCTGGCTGATTTGTATATCCGAATCAAAAGCTTGCCTGAAGTAAAACAAGAAGAAATTAAAGCGGACATCGAAGCGATTTACGCCAAGAGCGCTCGATTGGCGATGGTTGACTCCTCGAAAGGGATCACCAACTTGCATGTGCCAAACAATGTGATCATTGATGCCTCTATGCCTGTTGTTGTTCGTGACGGCGGACAGATGTGGGGTACTGATGACAAACTGCACGACACCATCGCTATGGTTCCAGATCGTTGTTATGCAACTTTCTATCAGGTGTGTGTTGAAGACTGCCAGGAGCATGGCGCTTATGATCCTTCGACCATGGGTAGCGTAGCTAACGTTGGTTTGATGGCTCAGAAAGCTGAAGAGTATGGCTCTCATGACAAAACCTTCACTGCTCCAGGGAACGGTAAAATCCAAGCTGTGGATGCTGATGGTGCTGTCGTGCTTGAGCAGAGTGTAGAAACTGGGGATATCTTTCGGATGTGCCAAACCAAAGACGCTCCAATCCGTGATTGGGTGAAGTTGGCTGTGAACCGAGCGAAGGCTACGGGTTCCCCTACAATTTTCTGGTTAAACAAAGACCGTGCTCATGATGCTGAACTGATCACCAAAGTGAACCTTTACCTGAAAGATCATGACACCGCTGGGCTTGATATCCAGATCATGAATCCTGACGATGCGATGAGGTTTACTTTACCTCGAGTGCGACGTGGCGAGGACACCATCTCTGTAACCGGTAACGTGCTTCGAGATTACCTGACTGACTTGTTCCCTATCCTAGAGTTGGGAACCAGTGCAAGAATGCTTTCTATCGTGCCTCTGATGGCTGGTGGCGGCCTTTTTGAAACAGGTGCTGGTGGTTCTGCTCCGAAACATGTGGAACAGTTCATCAAAGAAGGTCACCTTCGGTGGGATTCGTTAGGTGAATATTGTGCCTTGGTTGCTTCTTTAGAGTACTTGGCTCACAACACCAAAAACGAACGAGCTCAGGTTTTGGCTGATACCTTGGACCAAGCGATTGGCCAAGTCTTAGAGCAGCAAAAAGCTCCTTCTCGTAAAGTGAAGGAACTGGACAATCGTGGTGGCCACTTCTTCTTGGCTCAATACTGGGCTCAAGCGATTACAGACCAAACAAAGGACGCTGAATTGGCTTCTTCAATGGTCTCCGTGGCGCAGCAGCTGACTGCTAAGGAAGCGGTCATTATGGAAGAACTAACCAATGCTCAAGGCAGTGCCGTTGACATCGGTGGTTACTACCACCCAAGCGATGCATTGTTAGAAAAAGCAATGAGACCTAGCGAAACCCTCAACAGCATCATTGACGGGATGTAAGCTTTTCGCTTTCCTTCAGCCTGGATCTATCCAGGCTGAGGGTTCCCACACAGCCCTCCTTCCTTTGTATCCCCCTTTTCACTGAAGACCGGTAGTTCAACTGCCTAGACTGTTTTAGTCTGACTCCAGTCACTTCAGAGTGACGCTACAAACTGATTTTTCGAGGATTCGGTTTAATCTGAGCCATTTGTTCAGCCAAGCTCAATCTAAGATGCTCTGTCGCAAACTTTTAGCGTAAATTCCTAGCCCTTACTGATCGTTTTTGATTTTCTGCAAGGATAAAGCATCCCCAATTCAAAGGCTCCTGTTTCCCAAGGTTCGTCATTCTTCAGGCTGTTATTTGGGTTCTGCGCTGTTTGCTGAGCCAGCGATACCTGGAAAAGATCCTGTCTGAACATGGGTTCGAAGTGGGTCATGCAACCATTCAGCGTCAGGTTGTCAAATACACTCCTTTGCTGGAAGCTGAGCTCAGGAAAAGGGTGCGACTTTCGCTGGGCTGTTGACAAAGACAGCAATACGGTCGATTTTCTTTTGGAAAAGAAGCGAGATCAAAAGGCAGCAAGGCGATTCTTTGATATGGCGATGGTTGTCAGTGGGCTTCAATCAACATCAACATTGATCAGAGCGGTTCCAACGGCTCAGCCATTTAGGCTTATCATCAATACGACGGGACAACCCTTAAAAAGGGGCAGGTCAAGGTCCTGGACAACATGATTGAGCAAGATCACCGGTTCATCAAAAGGCGAACCCAAGTAATGCTGGAGTTCAAATCTTTTCATATCACCTTGGCTGGGATAGAAAAGGTCAACATGATCCAGAAAGGGGCAATCGACTCCGTGGATCAATCCGCCCAGATTTCAGCAGAAATTTTTCTACGTGCTAGCCGCCAAGCCCAACTGACAAAGGCGGTTTTGTGGCTTACGTTAAAGTTTCCGGCAGATCCGTTGCGGTCTGTCTGAGGTTCGTAGAACCAATGCCTAGCAACGGCAAAACGCTCTTACACCCAGCTTTGGAACTTTTTGAGTTCGTCGGTGAGCTCGTTAAGCGGCCCGCCGCTGTCGGGGTGTGCGGTGAGCACGAAGTTGGCGGTGCGGATAACGTCCATGTACCGAGGGTTTTTGGGCAGAGACTTTAGGGTGCAATATTTATCTAAGATACGGGTTCTCAACCGTCCATCGTCATTGTAGACCCTCCAAATTCCGCTTTCTTCGGCGAGTTCGAATTTCCCCTTTTCGCTCGCATACTCCCAATAGTCTAAAGATAAGCGCATCAAGGAAACCAGCGATTCACGGAATTCCTCTGAATCAAACGCTGGTTTCTGGCTGATTGGGTGTAAGCTAATCAGCCAATTTCCGTTTGCAATCGGTGCCAAGCTGGCATCGCCGTCCAAGTCGTTTAACTTGGCATAGGCGATAGGGTTCTGCCGTTTCGGGTTTTGTGCCGCTCTGAGGACAGGTGAACGGCTTTTAAAGAAGCTTTCTAGGGTTGGGGACGTTACGTTTGGATAAAGAGCTTTTGCAGCGTGATTCAGCATCACGATATCGAACTTTTCATCCATCAAAATGAGTGGCTCAGGGCTTCGTTCGATCAGTCGTAACACCGACTCGTGGGTCTCAGTCAATTCTTTCTGTGTTTCCTCTAACAAGGCAATTCTATCGTCTAAATTAGGGCTGTCTTTGATTTTCAGGTGCAACGCTAAACGAGCCAATAGTTCTTGGCCCATGATCGGCTTGGTGATATAATCGTTGGCTCCAGCACGAAAGGCCTCCTCCAGGTCGCCGACTTGGTTTCTTGCCGTGAGGATCAAGATCGGGAGTTCCTCGGAGCTGAACAGTCGGCGAGCCTCCCGGCACACTTCATAACCATTGATCAGAGGCATCATCAGGTCTAGAATCATCAAATCCGGCTTGCATTCCTCTAAGATTTCCAACCCTTCCATCCCTCCTGGTGCGGCAAGCACTTGGTATCCTTCGGAAGAGAGAACACTGTCTAACAATGCGATATTGCCGGGTTCGTCATCAATCACCAAAATGGTAATTTTTGATGAATCCAGTTCTACCGCACTTGCAGGCTGGCTGGGTATCGCTTCGGCCACAGGTGCGCTACGCTTTGCCTCGGCTATAGGCAGGCTGAAGGAAAACGAAGTCCCACGGCCCGGTTGGCTCATCATCTCTAGACGACCCCCTTGAAGCTCAATCAGCTGTAGGGTGATTGAGAGCCCCAGGCCACTGCCTCCCATTTCTTCTATCACTTCAGGGTGTTCTCGAACAAAGGGTTCAAAAAGTCTCCCCCACTGCTTATTCGCAATCCCCATGCCGGTATCTTTGACTTCGATACTGACCGAGCTAGGCATCTCTCGAAGCCGTAAAATCACCTCCCCTTCATGGGTGAATTTAACGGCATTTCCTAGCAGGTTAAAGAGGATCTGTTGCATCCGGTTTTCGTCAGCCATGATCCAAGGCAAGTGGTCATCACAGTCAAACCGTAGGTTTAGTTTTTTTGACGTGGTCAGCGGTTCGATCAAACCAATGACTAAATTTGAAAGGGAAACCAAATCCACCTGTTTGATATCCAAGGATAGCTGGCTGTTTTTAAGGGATGAAAAATCCAAAATATCGTGGATCAGGTGGGTGAGGCGACGGCCCATGGATAGGATCAAAGTCAGCTGATCCTTCTCTTTGGGGAATAATCGCTCGCTTGTGGTGTCTAACAATCGTTCTGTTAAACCTAACATCCCAAAAAGCGGGGTGTTTAGTTCGTGGGTTGTGTTTGCCAAAAACTCATCTTTGAGTTGGTCAAGTCGGGTGAGTTCTTGATTTTTTTCTGAAATTTTCTCGGCGTGTTCTATATTCTTTTCATTCAGTCGCTGAAGGTTTTGCTCGTTGGCCCGGCGGACCACCTGCATCCGAAGCATCACCGCCAAAAGTAATAATGAGGTTTCTACAAAAACGCCAATACGAAGACTGTGGTTATAGGAGGTGAAATTAAGGTCAACACCCAGGTACTGCACCGCAACCATCACAATGCTGCATTCGATGATCAAGAATGCAGAAAGGAACAATCCAGAGCCCTGTGCGCCGAGTTGAAACCGGATGATCGATGCCAGGAATATGGAGATCAAACTGAGGGCGCAAAGCAGAGCTAGTATATCGGTGCTTGCCGCAAAATTGCCGATGATCGAAAAAATCAAGTTGAGTATAATCAGTACCCCGACAGCTTTAAACAACCTGGAGCATAGCTTACTGAGGCCCGATAGACCCAAGAATCGGTAGCTGAACAACAGCGTCGAGAGCAGAGCGAAGTGAACAGAGGTGCTGAAGGTTAGGTTATAGACATCAAGAGAATGACTGGGTAAAATCAGGTATCTTAAAAACCCCTCCATCACTAACAAGGTGAAACCCTGCGCCAAAGTCATCAAACAATAATCTAAGAAATTAATTTCTTTAAATAAAATATAGCCAATCAGGCTTGCGAACCCAACAAACGACAAGATCCCATAAAAGACGCCATGGTAAATATCGGTGAGGCTGTTGGCGGCCTCAATGTTTTCGGGTTGAAAGAGCTGAAACTCAAAGGGCATCGAGCTGTTGTCTTGAATCCTCAATAGATAGGTTTGCCGGCTCATCGGCGAGATATTAAACTCGAACCGAGGGCGGCGAGTGATTTTTGTCCCCGAAAGGTGTTGGGCCGGCAACAGGTCGGAAAGATTATCAGGCAACTGGTTGAGATCAAAGAGGTCTAACTGTTCCACTAGCGGCGCAGAAATTTGCAAAATGGCAGTGTCCGGTTGTTCACCGATGTTATGTAGTTCTAAATAGGCCCAGTGGGTAGACCTGCCTAAACCAAAGTTGAACCGGTTTGAACGAGCTGGTAGGAATTTGCCTTCTTGTTGCATTTTAACCGCAGAGGCAAGAGTCATCATCTGTTTTACATCACTGTGCAGAGAAAGCTTCAAAATCACTTCCCCTTGGGCAGTTCCCCCAAGCCCAAGAGAGAATAACCAGATCAACAATCCGATGCATATCGATGGCGAAATGGGGTTCGGGCTTAATTTTGTGATTGACTTCAACATTTGATCAAGCTTCCTGCTGATACCAAAAAGGCAAATTGAACCGCATACCTGAACAGGATCAGCGAATATTTATTTGCCTGATCCTAGTCAAATAAGGGGATTAGGACAAGCATTACCATTTGCTGGATTTTACCCCGAGCCGCCAGTTAGATGACTCCAATGTGGATTGGAGTTGACCGGGCCTTTGATTTCAAGATGTGTTATTTGACTCCCATAGAAACCTTGAGTGATAGATGCCTAGAATTTGACTGTTAGTTCGCAACGACGATCGATTGTACCGGGTGTTTTTGTTGGTTACGAACCAAATCAATACTGAAAAGGCGGGGATATCAGGCATTCGTGCATGGTCGTATGTTTGGTCGAATATAGTAATTTTGATTGAACTCGAACCCTGAATTTGTTAGGGTTTGGAAGGGTTATTTAAGGAAAACAAACTCATTACCGGCCCCGTCCAATAGATCTTCATGCAAAGTCAGTTGTATAAAAAAAACGTCTTGCTTTTGTTTGTCACAGCGCTTGTGGCTGTTTTTGCGTTGACTGCTTGGATGGATCAGAACAATCGCTCTGCCTTAGATAGAAAGCTTAAGGAAGCCTCTTGGTCTCGGTCTAGGTCAATCCAAGTCCAACTTTCCGCTATCCAGCACGATATCAAGATGCTTGAGCCGTTTATTTATTCATCTGAGGAATTTAAATCCGGTGACCATGCCGTGTTTTTTCGTGAAATAGGGAATTTTTTAGGATTAATTACAAAAAAAGAATCCACTTTTTACGCAATGCAGTGGATCGATTTTCACCGAGGTCAGTTTGGTCCAATGTGGGATTTGAGCTCTACTCGGCTAGGACAACTGAGAGCTGCGCTAGGTGAGGATCACGCCAATAAATTGGAACAAATCATTGGCCCAGTCACAGAATCATATTTTGATGGCGACGTTGAAAACGACTTTATGGCTTCGGTGCCTGATAGCTCTCTCTTCATTGTTTTGCATCCCTTGTTTGAACAACAAAATATGGAGGTCAGGGAACATGGAAAAAGGCAGTTGCTGGGGATACTAGCGGTCATCGCCGATATGAAGGGGATCCTCGATTCTTCCTTGCGGATATTACCACCAGCCGGTCTGCATGTGCTCACTCAAATCCGGCAGTCCGGGGCAGTTAAATCCGTCTACTTGCATCAGTCTCGTCATACATATTCAGAGCAAATTTCTGCTCAAACAGTTGACCTAGAACAACTGGATAAAGAATTTTTCTATGAGAAAAAATTCAATTTCTTGGCCACCGAAATATCGGTGATTTGCTGGCCTTCAGAGAGGTTCTTATCTCGCTCACTGTATGCTGTTGATGGACCGGTCTGGCTTGGTTTTTTGGTTGCCCTGTTTATCGCTCTGTTGAGTACTTTTTTCTATTGGCGCCAATTGGCTGATCGAGAGGTTCTGCATGGTGCGATGCTAGCCCATCAAAAAACAGAACAAGCCTTGGTTAAAAGTGAAGATCGTTTCCGTATCGCCTTGCAGGGCTCTCCTATTGTGATGGCGATTATGGACAAAGAGCTTCGCTATACTTGGGTGCATGGGCAGCTAGAGGGCATGGACCCGCAATATATGATTGGTAAACGGGATGACGAGTTGTTGGGGCCAGAGGCAGCAGCAGAAATTTTGGAGTTTAAAAATAAAGTGCTGGAATCTAACTCGGCCCAACACACAGAAATTGCCCTACTCATGCCTGATGGGGAACATGTTTTTGACGTCAGGGGCGAGCCAGTACGAGACGAATTCGGTGAGCTGAGCGGGATCGCTACTGTAGCGACAGATATCACTAAACAGTCTTTGAGTCGGCGAGAGCTGGACCAGATTTTTAACACAGTTTTGGTCCCCATGTCGATCACGAGCCTTGGGGGGAAATCGCTTCGGTTAAATCAAGCGATGGTAGACTTCCACCAATTGGACTCGGGCGAGTTGCTTAACCTGAACGCTGCACAGCAGTATGTTAACAAGGGCGACCGAGCAGACGTGATCAAAGTTTTGCAAGAAAAGGGTTTTGTTGCCAACTTCGAGCTAGAGTATCGACAGTTGGGGACTGGAGCGAAACGTTGGATTTCGTTTTCCGCTCGGATGGTTGATTACGAAGGAAGCCCGGTTATCTTGTCCAGTTTTCACGATGTAACGGACCTCAAAGGTCTCCATGAGAAGGCGGATATCGCCAACAGAGCAAAATCCGAATTCCTGGCCAATATGAGCCATGAGATACGAACCCCGATGAACGCAATCATCGGGCTGGCTTATTTGGGTTTAGGTTCGGTGACTGACCCAAAACAACGGGATTATTTACAGAAAATCCATAACTCTGCGGACCTTCTCTTGCGAATCCTCAATGATATTTTGGACGTTTCTAAGTTTGATGCCGGTAAGCTTGAGAGCGAAGAAAGGGAGTTTAACTTGGACCAATTGCTTGGGGACTTGGCGGGGCTGATCGCTCCGAAAGCCCAGGAAAAAGGGCTGGAATTTCTCTTTCGGATATCTCCCGAACTGCCTATATATTTTGTGGGAGACTCACTACGGATTGAACAAATACTGCTCAATTTGTGCAGCAATGCTGTAAAATTCACTGAAAAAGGGGAAGTGGAACTGGGGGTGAAAATTTGCTCCTTGGATGCACTCCAGGGGAAATTTGAATTCTCCCTTCGTGATACCGGGATTGGGCTCACCGAGGAGCAGATCGGAAAGCTCTTTCAAGCGTTTTCCCAAGCAGACGGCTCCATCACCAGGGATTTTGGAGGCACCGGTTTGGGGCTGATGATCAGTAAACGGTTGGTTGAGCTGTTGGGCGGAGAAATTTGGGTTGAAAGCGAGCCTGATAAAGGCTCTACCTTCAAGTTTACTGTGGTCTTGAAACGACAATCAGAGGTGCATCTACACGAACAGCCTCCAGGCTTTGCGAACCTAAGAACCTTGATTGTGGAGCCCAACGAAACGAGTCGTGAGATACTCATGTCTCTGGCCGCGAGCTTTGGGCTTTCTTGCGTAGCCGTAGGCAGTGACCTCGAAGCGGTACAGATGTTAAAGCAAGCCGGTGTGCAAAATCCCTATTGGTTGTTGATTGCTTCATTGCAAAACTTAGAAGTGATTCGATGGGTCAAACAAGAGCTTTGGCCGGAACCCCAAATTCTGATTTTGCAGACGATCATTGATGTCGAGAGACAACAGGGTGCTCAGGCCCTTGGGTGTCAAAACTTTCTGCCCAAGCCCTTTACTCCTGCAATGCTCCAGCAAAAGATATTTGGGGTTTTACGTGGTGATTCAGTTACCAGAGAGCGCAGCTTTTGGGATGATAAAAAACCTGATTTTCTGATCCCTGATTTAGGAGGAAAACGAATCCTACTGGTTGAAGACAACCCCATCAATCAACAGGTCGCACTTGAGCTGATCGAATCAACAGGTGTGGAAATCACCGTGGTTGAGAATGGGCAAAAAGCCGTAGAGGCGGTAGAGAACCAAACCTTTGATCTTGTTTTGATGGATGTACAAATGCCAGTGCTTGATGGCTTAGCGGCGACACAGCTGATTAGGGGAATGCCCAACGGTTTGGGTTTGCCGATCATTGCCATGACAGCAAACGTGATGTTGGAAGAACAAGAGAGTTGCAAAGCTGCGGGGATGAACGAACACCTAGCGAAGCCCATTGACCCTATAAAGCTATACGATTGTTTGTCTCGGTGGATCACCACAGGTAAAAATAGTTCAGAGGTCCCTAAGGTCATGGCTGTTTCAAACAGCGGCTTTGAGTGGCCCAAGGATGAGGGCTTTGATTTTGAGGAAGCGGTGAACCGGTTAAATGGAAAGACTGAAAAATTAATCAAGCTGTTGTTGAAGTTTAGGGAGTATTACGCAGATTCCTTGGGGAAATTACAAGCCCTTGTCAGGGAAGGAAAGGCGGTTGAAGCAGAGCATTTAGCCCATACCCTCAAAGGCTCATCCGCCCACCTTGGGGCACAGGGACTTTCTAAGTTGATGCAACGGTTGGAGTCCGGGATCAAGGGCGGGGCTAGTTCCGGTGAATTGCCATGGTTGGAGGCAGAAGCGAGTTTTTCTGGTTTTTTGGCTGTCATTGGGGAGATAGAAAAGTTGAACCAACACCCTGATATTTAGCTTGATCCTTATGAAACCTGAAAGGTGCAAAGGTAACTTCTTAAAAAGTTTGAACCAAGTTTGGGTTGTATTTTGACGAAACACATGGAATATGGGCACCCTTGGATCATCTCGAATGGGCCATAGTGCAGCGTAAAGAGTGACGATGTAAATGAAACACAAAGGAACCATGAACTTTGAAAGTAACAGAAACCCGGAAGAAACAACCTTGATGGGTCGGGTGAAGTACCTAGCCACCAGCCGAACCGGTAGGATCAACCGTAGAACCTATTTTCTATCTTATTTGGTTTTGTCGTTTTGTTTGCTGGCTTCCGTGTTAACGGCCGGTAGTGAGAGCGGGTTGAGAACAATTGGTTTTGGCTTGGTAATCATTGTTTTAGACATCCCAGCTATCTTTCTCGGGATCAAACGGTGCCATGATTTGGACATGTCTGGCTATTGGATGTGGCTGATCTTCATCCCATTTCTTGGGCCTCTCTTCTCAATTTACCTGTTTGTTTCTGGAGGTACCCCTGGTCCCAATCGATATGGGGAACAACCAGGGGGGAAACAGGATGATCAGGATGATCCGCCGCTGTGCGTTCAGTTCGAACAACTTGAAGCCCTTTGGGACCAAGCTCAACCGGAAAAAGCATTGGCTTTGTTGGGGCCGGGCACCCCAGCCCCGGATATGCTCATCAAAGCGATCAATGACGGAGATAAAGCGCTGGTTTGTTTTTTAGCGAAGCATCTTCCCACCGGGCATCTGAACCACGAAACCATAGCCCACGAATACCTCAAAGGTGAAGAGTTGGTTTGGGAACAAAACCGGATTGAACGTGGCAAGGATCAGCTAGCGCTCAACCCCTTGGGGTTAGCGGTGACACGTGGCCTGTTGGAAATCAGCCAGTTGTTGGTCGAACAAGGTGCCGACCTGCACCATGCACTTTTCCTCTCGGAACCTGCTTTTTGTCGGGCTGTCTTCCGAAACGACGCCCAGATGCTGTCGTTTTTGTTGCAATCAGGGGCGGACCCGAACCAGAAAAATATCTTTGGGATTGCAGCGGTGGAAATTGCGGTGCAGTGGGGGGCTGTTGAGGCCTTAGCCTTGTTGCTAGGACATAACGTGACCCTTGGGACCGGTTTTGATAACCCCTTGTTCACTGCCCTGGATGTGTCCCAATTGATTTGTGCAAAAAAACTTTGGGAGGCTGGTGCCGACCTTGGGGAGCCTGGGGATCTTTGGGCGGAAAATTGCCTCACCGAAGCACAGAGCACTGGGGTCATCCCCTTCCAGTTCCTTTGCTGCCTTGGCCCCAAAGAAGGGTTTAAGGAAAAAGGATTGTTTCCATCCTTTAAAAATTTCGGTGAGCAAAAAGAACGGTCGGCTATGATCTCCTTGCTGTTATCGATGGGTGTGGACCCCAACGCAGGGTTTTTCCCCTATGAGTCCAGCATTTGTAACTTGACAAGAAAACCGTCACCCCATGAATTGGTTGCTCTTTTGGAGTGGTCTAGAACACATCACCCTAGAGAGTTAGCCCAGGAGCTCGATAAGGCGGGTATCCGAGAGTTCGCCTTGTTTCCCAGGCAATGGGATCTACTGGCGGCTTATGCTTTTCAATCTGAAGAAGAACGAACCTCTCCGCCCGAAATAGCGGTGCCTTGGGTCAAGATCAATCAGGAACGAGCGAAGCTGACCGGGCCTTGGGTAGATCATCCTTTGTTCCAGGCCCTTTGGCTCGGCGACTTTGACCAGCTCAAACAGCTCGCTGCACAGGGGGAGGAGCTTCTTGTACGTGATGTATCTGGGCATAGCTTATTGCATCACGGCGTATATTCAAGAAATAGCGACTGCCTTTCTTGGTTGTTGGACCAAGGCTTAGAGGTAGACGCCTTCAATTTGGATGGGGTCACACCGTTGTATTTGGCGTTGTCTCTGGGCAAAGAAGACTTCGCTGTATTGCTGTTGAACGGTGGTGCTGACCCGAACCACCAAACTTATTTCAACGAAGTCGGGATGGACTTTATTGACGGTGAGGCCAGTTTAGAGGCTCTTCTAAATCAGTTTGGAGGGAAATTTCCAACATCAAAGCAGCCTCACACCCAAGAATCCTCTGGGTACTTACAAGACTTTGTGCTCGCCCAGGATCTATTCAGGATTATACAACACACCACCCACGAAAGCCCGTTAGCGGTGCTCAAGAAAAATGTTTTAGACAGTCTATCCGGTGATTTTGGGCGGTTGTTTTGCGATTTGGTGGGGTCTTTAGATGAGTCGTTCACCCCAAAGGACTTGGGGCATTTCTTAGACAACTCGACCAACCCTTTGTTTATACCGCCTTCAAGCGGGCCGTTTTACCGGCAGCTTGCTTTGGGGCTCTTCACCGAAGAGAGTTTGGAGGCCTATCAAGATGAATTACTGAACCAGTTAGACGATGGCGAGGCAAACAAGTTGCTCTCTATTTTTATCCCCACGGCCAAGTGGGACCAAGAATCGTTACTCAGCTATTTTAACCGGCGGTTCCCAACGCATGAATGGCCAAAAGGTTGGATATTGGACCTGATCGAAAAATGGGAAGGGGACTTTGAAGGATTACTTAAACTGGTTGAGGGTTTTTCGACCTCCGAAATCCAGGGGATTTTGTCTAGCTTTGTGGAGAAAACCAACGCCGAATCTGCTGTAGACTCAGAGTCCATGGAACAGCTCCGCCAAACAATCTCAATCGCCGATTCTTTGGCGAACAAGGGAGTTGAGCTAGATATAAAACCCTGGATTGAGGGCTTGTATGCGCAGCTCACCAGGAGGGGAATGTTGGCTGAGTTGAAACAGCTTTTCCTAGCGGACTGGACAGGTAGCTATAAACCAAAGGCCAACCAAATCGCTGCTGCCTTTCGATTTCAGGGGGCTGATAATTTGGAGCATCTTTGGTATTTCTTAGAAGAAGAGTCATCCCTTGTTTGGGGAGACTATGAGTTCCAAGTCTTGGCCGGAGGGCTCAGCGCAATCAAGGAACGAACACAGTTGGAGCGATTGTTCAAAAACAACAAAGGGTTTAGCTGGGGAGCGATACAGAATGTACAGGGCTTTTTCGATGAAGCAGTGGGTGAATATACACCTGAAACCTTGCATTGGCTGCATTCCTTGGGGGGCGTTGACTTCAAAGGCATCAGCTTGTTGCGCTTAGAAACCCACGACCCCGAACGTTGCGAGGCCCTGATCCATAGCTTTGCTGCCGAAGGACAAGCTTCGCTGAAAAACACAATGGATGCAGCCCGGCCGGAGTGGGAAGCATTGTGCTCTGGAGCACCAGCGGTTGGTCTTTTTGACTGGGACAAAGCTCTGTTGCCCGGTAGACTGGCTGGTTGACCGACAGCCTCACCATTCTGCCCAAACCTGCTCCAAATTCTTCTTCATCGCTATACTCCTATTAAGGATCTACAGCATCTCATGAAATATGATGATCGGAAAGATGGGGTTTACTGGGCGCTTACAGAAGTTCTTACAACGAAAGGGTTTGGGTCTTGATCGAAATGTAAATGTTGGAGTTGGCATTGAAGGGTTCAAAAAGGATCATGCATTTGACCTAGGGTCCCTAGAAAAGAAGGTTCTTGTGGAGTGTAAATCACATCGATGGACGGCTGGTTCTAACGTTCCTAGTGCTAAGCTTACTGTTTGGAACGAGGCTATGTATTATTTTGTGGTAGCCCCAGAGGGCTATCGAAAAATCATGTTTGTGCTAAAATATTTTAGCACAAAAACTGTAACTTTGGCAGAGTATTATATACCTAGATATAAACATTTAATTCCTAGTGATCTAGAATATTGGGAATATAGTGAATTAACTAAAACTGCTGAAAGGCTCAGCATTTGAAAATCACAATCAAACCCATAGGCTAGCTCAAATACACCCTAGGACTTGTTTACAACCAAACCTCCATAGAAAGATGGAATGAGGCAGCGTTCATCCTATCAATACGCTGTGCCCACGGTGAGCGAACTTGGTGAAACCTTGCTCTGAAAGAAAATTTGCCCTAAACTACCCTTTCCCGCATTTCCCGCAAAAGGCTCGCCATAAGCTAAATAAGAAAACTGGATTTGCTTTATGTATAAAATTGGGTTTGCTCTATTGCTGATTTTATTCTCTCAGCAGAGCTTTGCCCAAAGTATTGAAAGTTTTACAAACACTAGCCCAGAAAAAGGCTTTGTCGCTTTTTCAAGATCAAGCAGCCAGTATGAAGGGTCTGCCACTGCGGACGCTACGGTGAGCTACTTTATGGTTCGCCCCTTCGAGGGTAGTGATTTCAGCTTAGGGGCAAGCATTTACAACAGCACTATGGTTGATAGCAACGAAGTGAGCCAAGTTTCAGCCCAAGGGGGCAACGAAACAGCGGTCATCGTCGATAACATCCAGCATACAACCTACGGCACTCTCCTTGGTTACACCTGGTCTAGCAATGGTTTTTTGGGGCTCCAAGCCTGGGGTGCCGTTGGGTACACGAGCAATCTGATGTCCTTGGAATCCAATAAAATTTCGGTTGTCACTGAGTCACCAGGGCAGTTATTTTGCCAAGGTTCTGTGTCGGGCACAACCGATTCCGTTTATACCTACCCCATGCTGTTGGGCCTAGGTGTAACTCTTAACGGGTTCGGGTTTTACGTCCAATCTTTCAGACAAAACGCAAAAGACATCCAGGGTGTACAAACCATCACGAACCATTGCGCTCCGATCAGCGGTTCATCCAGCCAATCCTTCACCGACACAAGAGGTTTTCAGTTGGTTTCTAGCTTTTCTATGGTTTCCACCGGCATCCACTACCGATTCTAGCCAGCTAGACAATCCATCAATTTGCAGTCCGTCGTGCCCGTTGGATACCTATACAGGCACTAAATACGCTATAAAAACACAAGGCAGCACCGCTCTTCCGGGGATTTTGAACCTTCCGATCAACGAGAAAGTAGAGTCACGGTGCAGCAACAGGATTTCATTCCAACCTGAGCCCTTTGTCTCCAGTTGAATTTGAAGCCGTTATTTTCATTTAAGCTACCTGCAAAACCAGGGGAATTCCAATACAATAAACGATCCCCAGAAGTGCCTCTTATTTTCAAATTAAGGGCTATACTGAATCGGGTTAACCTCATATCTTGAAGCGATGAATAATCTTTTGCTTCAGACAGAAACTACACCTCCCAGACCTACCTAATGGAAATCAAAGTTAATTTTCTAGAAAATCTCAGACTTGAAGCTAAGTTTGATGACTTTACAGTGATTACTGATCAGCCAGTTCGTTACAAAGGGGATGGTTCGGCACCTGCTCCGTTCGACTACTTCCTGGCGTCCTCTGCGCTTTGTGCGGCGTATTTTGTGCGGGTGTATTGTTTGGCTCGTGATATTTCCACAGACGATATCCGCTTGTCACAAAACAATATTGTTGACCCGGAAAACCGTTATAACCAGGTTTTTCAAATCAAGGTCGAGCTTCCTGATAGCATTTCTGAAAAAGACCGTCAGGGCATCTTGCGGTCGATTGATCGCTGTACCGTGAAGAGGGTGGTTCAGGAAGGCCCCGAGTTTGCCATTGAATGTGTTGAGAGCCTCGAAGAGGATGCCAATGCGATGCTGATGACGCAATCCGCTGGCGACTCTAGCACGTTGATCCTAGGCAAAGATCTGCCACTTGAAGAAACAATTGCCAATATGTCGGGTATTCTGGCCGGCCTTGGGATGAAAATCGAAGTTGCATCTTGGCGCAATATCGTACCCAACGTTTGGTCGCTGCATATGCGTGATGCGGCTTCGCCGATGTGTTATACCAATGGCAAGGGCGCTACGAAAGAAAGTGCGCTTTGTTCTGCGTTGGGTGAATTTATCGAACGTCTCAATTGCAATTTCTTTTATAACGATCAGTATTTTGGTCCTGAGATTGCCAACAGCGATTTTGTTCATTATCCAAATGAAAAATGGTTTGTCCTGAGCGCCAACGACGAACTTCCGCAGGGCATCTTAGATGAGTACTGCCTGGGAATTTATAACCCAGACGATGAGCTTCGTGGCTCCCATTTGATTGATACCAATTCTGGGCTGGTTGAGCGGGGGATTTGTTCGATTCCCTATGTCCGCCACTCCGATGGTGAGACCGTGTATTTCCCCTCAAATTTGCTTGATAATCTTTTTTTGAGCAACGGGATGAGTGCAGGCAACAACCTGCAAGAGGCACAGGTTCAATGCCTATCGGAAATTTTTGAACGGGCGGTCAAGAGGCAAATCATCGAAGGTGAAATTGCTTTGCCCGATGTACCAAAGCAGGTGCTAGACAAATACCCAAGTATTTTGCAGGGCATTCAGGCGTTAGAAGCGCAGGGCTTCCCTGTATTGATCAAGGATGCGTCGTTAGGTGGTCAATTCCCAGTGATGTGCGTTACGCTCATGAACCCCAAAACAGGTGGCGTATTTGCCTCATTCGGCGCGCACCCAAGTTTTGAGGTGGCGTTAGAACGAAGTCTAACCGAGCTTTTGCAAGGTCGCAGTTTTGAGGGCCTCAATGATGTGCCCAGGCCGACCTTTAACAGCTTAGCATTGAAGGAACCAGAGAACTTTGTAGAGCATTTCATTGATTCAACCGGGGTGATTTCCTGGCGTTTCTTTAGTGCCAAACATGATTATGAATTCTGCGAGTGGGATTTTTCGGGCACGAATAAAGAAGAGAGTGATCGTCTATTCTCTATTTTAGATGATCTAGGCAAAGAGGTGTATATTGCTGTGTTTGATACCCTGGGTGCCACAGCCTGCCGTATTCTTGTACCTGACTATTCTGAAGTGTATCCCGTGGAAGATCTGATTTGGGACAACACGAACAAAGCCTTGCAGTACCGTGAAGACATTTTGAACCTACACTCGTTGGATGATGAATCTTTATCCGGTTTGTTAACCCGTCTGGAGGAAAGCCAGCTGGATAACTATACAGTGATTCGTCAGCTCATTGGTATCGAGTTTGATGAAAACACTGTCTGGGGACAACTGACCATTCTAGAGCTAAAAATCCTGATCAACCTTGCTTTGGGAATACCGGACGAGGCGATTGGGCTGGTCGAGGAGTTCTTGCAATACAATGACAACACCGTCGAGCGAGGGTTATTCTATCAAGCGGTCCAAACAGTGCTAGAGATCACCTTAGATGACAAAATGGAGCTTGAGGATTTTTTGGTCACCCTGCGCCGGATGTTTGGTGAAGAAACCATGAACAATGTTGTTGGATCAGTGAATGGCCAAGTTAGATTTTTTGGACTCACCCGGACCAGCATGAAACTAGAAGGCTTAGACAGACACCTCCGGCTGATCGAAAGCTACAAGAAGCTTCACCATGGCCGCAAAACAGCGGCAAATCAACTGAACTCATAGAGTAGTCAGGCCGTGGCGGAGGTTCCAAGTGGCGCAATCAGCTTTGCAGGATCGAAGGTTCCCAAAAAGGTCCACGGCTTTTTTGGGGTTTAGGAAAGTAAGATAAAAGAAAGACTGAGAGGGTCTGGTTTATTTGGCCAACTCTCGGCTCATCTGGAACGTCATGCGTTTCCAGGTTTTCTACACAATCAGGGGATTTTTTAAAGATGGCTGTTGAACAACCGAAGAACCCTTTCCATGGGATTAAGCTTGAAAAAGTTGTCACCGACCTTGTGGAACACTACGGCTGGGAGAACCTAGCGGCTAAAATCAGTATTGGTTGTTTTCAAGAAAATCCGTCTGTGAAATCTAGCTTAAAATTTCTCCGAAAAACTCCATGGGCCAGAGAAAAAGTAGAAAAACTGTACCTTTCCACCTTTGGAAGCCAATCAAATCCACAGTGATTTTTTCTTAAAAAATCTTTCCGTCATCAGATCATGTGATGACAAGCTCAAACTTGCGGGCGGTTTTATCTGGCTCAAAAGCAATGGCACCCAAACCAGCCGCAAAGAACGATACCGTTACACCTTAGGGTTAAGGAGCCGTTTTCGGGCTTATCCGATGGGGTTGGCTACTGTCAAATGGGTCGGCCAATCAAGGGCTACGATGGGGACAGGCCCCTGGCCAAAATTCTATCTCAATTGATGATCCGAAATCTGCGATCCACCATAGAGTGCGTCAGGCCCTAAACTCCAGCCCGACTGAAAGAGACTCAGAAAATATTTTTAAAGCATCATGATCACGATCATCATAAGAGATGGCATCGTTCACAATTATTCTGCTCCTGCCGATAGACTAGCTAGACCATCCCACGTAATCAAAGCTGAGCGGATAGAAAAACTAGCTTTGGCTAAGGTATTTCGTGCGAAATCAAAAAGACCTAGTCTAAAAGTTGGATTGTTGCTTATACTGAAATCGAAAAACTACAATTTGCGGTGAACCAACACAGTCGGAGGTCGAAGAATGATCTTCTCGGCATTCTGGAAATAAATTTATGAAACCTCATTAATACAAGTACAATGAAAATGTATGGAAATCGATCAGGTCTCAGTTTGGTGCTGGTCTTGCTGTGGGTGTTCCTCTTAGCGACACCGGCAAAGGCAGGTTCGGACAACGCCTCCTTTCCCCTGCGCATCACCGCCTATGAGGCCTTCGAATACGGCGATATGGGAGTTTCCGTAGACTGGCAGCCCTTTGATCATTACAGCTTCGGCTACATATACAACTTCCCCGTTCGCTCGACACGCACCCGGGGGAACGAGGTGCAAGTCTATGAAGTTCGGTATTGGCCCTTTACGGTAGAAGCTCCCTTCTATATGGGGCTCGGCCTGATGAAAACCGGGGGGTTCTATGATTCCTATACCGTCAGCAGTGACTTTCTTGACGAGGGTACGGGAACGGTTACACCCGGTAATTACACCGCGACCGTCATGGTCGAACCAAATGTGGCACCGTCGCTGGGCGCTGGATTCCTTGCGGTTAAAACCTTGTTGGGTTTTGACTTTGTCTTGTGGTTGGGTGTGTCGCAAAGCATGGCGCCCCTAAACGGCGAATTCACCTATACCTCAGACAACCCAGAATCGACCTCAACAGATCTGGATCGTCTCGAAGCCAAGGAGAAAAAAAATCTAAAAAATTGGGCAGATTCATCGCAACGGGTGATCACGCAAGCCGGGGGCGGTTTTGCTTTTTAGGGCGCTTGAAGCTGGATTTCGGCAAGTGGAATGCAAGGCAACATTCGAAAGGATCGAAATTCCCACATTCAACCAAGTCGACCTGAGTTTTTTTGAACAGGAGTTCCTAAACTGTCAACTTCTCGGCTGATGGTTTTGCGGGGGCTGGTGGCTTTATTCACCCTGATTGTTCTACAAGGGGGCTGCAAACCCAAGCCGAGCCAGTTTCATGCTCAGGTAAACAGCCAACATGATGCTTCCTCGGATTGGAGCTACCTCCCCCCGGAACCTCCGGGCTATTGATCCACCGAATCTGATAAGATAGGAGGTCGAAGAGTAATCCTCTCGGAAATCTGGGGGAGATGTATGAAACCTCATTAAAGAGAGTACAATGAAAGTGCATGAAAATCGATCAGGTCTCAGTTTGGGGCTGGTCTTGCTGTGGGTGTTCCTCTTAGCGACACCGGCAAAGGCAGGTTCGGACAACGCCTCCTTTCCCCTGCGCATCACCGCCTATGCAGCCCTTGAAGACTACGATAAGGGGCTTTCTGTAGACTGGCAGCCCTTTGATCATTTCAGCTTTGGCTACATATACAACTTCCCCGTTCGATCGACGCGCACCTTGGCCAACGAGGTGAAAGTCTATGAAGTTCGGTATTGGCCTTTTGCGCTGAAAGTTCCTGTCTATGTGGGGTTCGGCCTGATGAATACCGGGTGGTACAACGAATCCTATACCGTCAGCAGTGACTTTCTTGACGACGGCACGGGAACGGTTACACCCGGGAATTACACGGCGACCGTCACGGTCAAGCCGAATGTAGCACCGTCACTGGGCGCTGGGGCCCTTGCGGTCGAAAGCTTGTGGGGCTTTGACTTTGTCTTTTGGGGGGGCGTGTCGCAAAGCATGGCTCCTCTAAACGGCGAATTCACCTTTACTTCGGACAATCCAGAATCAACCTCAAAAGACCTGGATCGTCTCCAACCAAAGGGGGAAAAGTATCTCAAAAATAGGGTAGAGGCGTCACAACGTGTGCTCTCGGTACTTGGGGTCGGTTTTGCTTTTTAGGGCGCTTGAAGCTGGATTTCGGCAAGTGGAATGCAAGGCAACATTCGAAAGGATCGAAATTCCCACATTCAACCAAACCTGGTTCTGTCGCAAACTTTCAGGTTTCCCATATTCCTAACCTCTGCTCGCTGAACACGTTGCCAGCCCGACGCCCTTTGCCATCCACGCTGATTCGTATCCTTTGCCCCTTCAGCAGACCGGTGACTTTCTTCGAAGTGAGTGGATGTAGTGTTTTTCCGGTGTTCAAGCCGGTTGGTAGCGGTAGGAATACCAGAAAGATCCATTTAAAAAGGAAGATAGACTCAGCTTTCAGACTTGTTTCCAGGGGCGCATCAGCTGGGCAGCAAACAAAACCAGGAGGGCCTGAGCCGTTAGAATCAGGGGCTGCCTTCTAGCCATTTTTGGATGGTCGACTTGACCTGTTCAAAGGTTGCATACCCATTGGTAAGCCGAGCATAGCCGGTTGCGTCCTGGCCGATCAGTCCAGGAAAACCTTGCACCCCCATTTGCTGGGAAAACAGAAAGGCGTTGTTGGTCTGTTCTCGGACTTCCTTAGAGGCAAACAAGGGGTTAAACTGCTCCAGGTTTACTCCCATGGCTTCGGACAGCAGCCCTAATATATGGGGGTCGGTGATATCCTGGTTGTCCGAGTAAAAAGCGTGATGTAGCAGCCGTAAAAAGTCGAATCGGCGCTCCTCCTGAAGGATTTGCATAACCACCATAGCGCGGCAAGCGGGCTCGGTATCATAACAAAAGCCCTCGGGCATCTCGAAGGAAAAGTCAAAGGGCTGGCCAGTCACTTGGTACACTTGCTGCCAATGGCCTAATACCTCTTCTTTGAGGTCGGGGTCCATCGCTTCTCGATTTCCGGCACGCAATCCGCCAGGGACCAGCGCCCATTTTAGACGGTCCCCAAACTCTTCTTGCAGCTTGGCGACGACTGGAGAGAACCCCCAACACCAAGAACACATGGGGTCGGCGAAATAAAAAACTTGCTTTGGATTTTCCATAAAACGGCTCCTGAGGATGAGCTTATTATAGGAAGTGCAAGCCCCGACTGCAAACCCTAAATAGCGGCCCATAGTCAACCATATCTTTGAGGCCGAACTCTATAAAATCACTAAAGCTCGACGGTTAGCTTCATGATTTTATTGTCCGGTGATAAGGTATAAGAGAACCCCAAGACTTGAACCGCCTTTTTGATATGGGTCCAGCGCTCAGTTTCGGCTTTTAGGGCGTCCCCTTCTGCGGGGTTGGCTTCTTCAAGCCGCCGGACCGCCACGACAAAGGAATTGATGTCTTTGCCGAGCTGCTGGTGATATTCCCCGGAGCGTTTTTCGACCTGAGAGGAAAGTTTCTTCATGTCTGCGTTAAAAAAGCTTTTTTGCCTCACGTCCTGACGGCTTTCATCGTCAATGCTCTTTTGAAGCTTTTTGCTGATTTGTTCTAAAATGATCACGCTACAGCTGATCAATATTTTGATCTTCGTCGGGTTACCAAAGGGATAGAAATTACAAACATAATCCGCCATTTTTTGAACAGACTTGTTTTTACGGGTCTTCCTCAAGTAAGGGGCATATTCGCTGGTTTTCTGTTTTGATAGTTTCAATTTGTTGATATTAATCACCTTTCTTTGCTGCCTAAACCAAATCTCATACAACCGGGCTCGTTCCGATTTATTTTCACGCACCTTCAACAGGTTGCGATCCTCAATGTCTAAACTGTACCCCAAAGCGTTATAAGCCCTAGAAAGGCGGCTCAAGGTTTGTTCGACAAAACCGGGATTTGCTGAGGCTTGGGCAGCCAGGATATTGTGGTAATAATAATTGATAAAACTACCTAAATCAGACTGAAGCTTCTCCATCAATTTAGGGCTTTGCTCCACCAACCCCGTGGCATATTTCACATGCTGGTTGGTGAGTTTAAACCGCCGCCCTACCGGACCAAGAACCGGCGCCATCTCGATAAAATAGAGCAGATAATAAAGATTTTTAAAGTGTCTCGCATGGTCGCTGGGGTCTTTGGAGAGCTCTTTATTAACCCTCCGTTGGGTGCGAACCCCCTTGCCATGGGCCTGTATGATCGCCCCGGTGAGCAAGACCTCAATCAGTTTTAAGGTCTCCGATAGCAGGAACACCACATCACCTGTGAAGATGTGTTTGTTCACAAATTTTACATGTTTATTATGGTGCTTTTGCCTACCAAACATCGGAACTCCGTAAGAACCTCCCCCTCAACCTGATCTTTTTACCCTTGAATCAGTGCAACTAAATAACAAAACGTCTTGATAAAGACAAGATTTTCCCGAAAAATTCATTCCCTTTTTTAGGAAGCTGACCGCAACTCGCCTGAGTTTAACAGTGTCATATCAACAGTATACAGATTTCCGTAGAGCTGGTCGAGATGTTACCCAGCTTTTTTAGGTATCCATTAGGCAACGAAGCCACATTTGAGCTTTTAGTTAAGAGGCACTTTCTGAATATTTAAAACATCCGTCCCTTTGGGCTGTTTTTTAGACCTTCCTTAGGCTTACATCACCTCGATTGACTGAATGTTATTCACTCAAGTACTCTCTTCTAAGGAAACTGTATAAGCAATTGCCCTTAACAGTAGTGAGCCTTATCCAGTGATAGATTCCCACGACGAGGCAATATTTTAGTGAGAAAGTGTGCAAGTTTACAAGCCGACTTCAACCATGTTTATTAAAAATTTCCTGTTCGTCTTGGCTTTGGCTATGTTCAGCAACTTAGCAATGGCAGCCCCGATAAATTGTGGAAGCCAACCAATACGCCTTGCCTTTTTTAAGTTTGGTTTACTATATTTTGAAACGAATGGTCTAGGTCAGGGCATCGGTAGAGACGTTGTCGATGAATTGATCAAACGTACGGGGTGCAAGTTTAAAACTCAGTTGATGCCAAGAGCACGCACTTGGAATGATTTGTCCACCGGTTATTTGGATATGACTCATGACGGCATCGAAAATCAAGAGCGTAGCCGTATCAGTTGGTTTATCCCCTATAATCGGATCAAAAACTATGCTGTCATTCGAAACTCTGTCGCATCAAAGATGCAGGGATCGGAGAGTTTTCTAGCTCAGAAAAATTTGCAATTTGGTACGGTTCGAAGCTTCAAACACGGCGTGGAACATGAGAAATGGCTTGATCGTATGAAAAGTGAGAATCGAGTGCAGGAAAGCGCTAACATCGATATTCTCTTCAATAAACTTAAGCACGGGCGTATTGACGCCATCCTTGCTCCGCCGGCAGTATACCAAAAATTCTTAAAGGATCTTAACATCGAAAATGACTTTTCTATACAGGATTGGGCGCCAAATGATGCAGGGATTTTTGGTTGTTTAGTTTTGACCAAAAGTCGGTTTTCTGAAGCTGAGGCCCGCAAATGGCAAGCCCTGGTGAAAGAAATGAAGAGTGATGGAACCTTTAAACGAATTTACGCAACCTACCTATCAGGGGATGATGCGACTAGAATGGCAGATTTTTAAACTGTGAGCTTTCATATACACTTCTGGCAATCCTTAACCGGTCGATTGTTCAGGTTGGTTTTTGGTGGTTATGTTCTCCTCGCTGTGGCTGTAACAGTGCTACAGCTAACCCTTGAATTCTCATCTGTTCAAAATACCATCTCCGAGGACCTCGCCTCACTTGGCGGGTCCTTTAACGGTGGCGTAACCATGGCCATGTGGGAGATGGATCGTGAACAACTGGGAATCATTGCCACTGGGATAGCCCAATCATCCATCGTAACCGGTGTAAAAATCACATCGAATAACGGGGACGTATTCGCAGCTATCGGGGAAGTCCCTTCGACTGAGACCCATGTTACCAGCAATATTCTCTCGCACACTCAATTTTACACTTCGCATCTGCAAAGACAAGGCCTTGAGGGCATGCGTGAATTGGGGGAATTGACCGTATACAGCAATCGCTCTGTCGCCATTGAAAGAGTAAAGTATAGCTTTATTGTCATTCTGATTAATTCAATCATTAAAACATCGGGCCTTTGGCTGATCTTCTATCTCGTCATCACCAAAAGCTTGTCTGAGCCTCTTTCCTATTTGACAGGTATTGTTTCTCGACTGGAATTTGCCGCCGAATCCAAAGAACTGACGCCCTTAGATTATCCACATCAAGATGAGTTGGGCCGGTTGTTGGGGGCGATGGGGAAAATGCAGGAGCGCTTATTCACAGCTCGAGGTGAACTTGAAAAGGTAAACCTAGCCCTTGAGGAAACCGTAGCGGAACGAACCCAAAACCTTGCTGATGCAGTGGCTTTTAATGAAACAATTCTGCTGAGCTCTCCGGTCCCTGTTGGAGTCTATACAGGGAAGGGCCAATGTGTGTTGGCTAACGATGCCTATGCGGAACTCGTGGGTACAACCCGGGATGGCCTGCTGGCGCAGAACTTCCACAACATCGATTCCTGGCAGGTTTCCAGCTTGTTGGATGACTGCTTGATTGCATTGGCGAATCATGCGCCCCAGAGTCGCGAAGTGCATGTAGACACGTCTTTCGGGAAATCGGTATGGATAGACTACAAAATCACTCCGACATTGTTGAATGGCATAGATCACCTTCTGATTCAGTTCTACGACTTGAGCGTACGTAAATCCATTGAGGATAAGCTTCGCCATGCGGCAACCCAATTGCAGGTGAGCCAACTTGAGCTAGAAAAAGCGAACCTAGCGAAAGATCGGTTTGTCTCGATCCTAGCCCATGATTTACGTGGCCCGATTGGCGCTGTGAGTGCTCTTTTGAGTTCTGCTCAAACAGATGAAATTTTGTTAAACCCAATGACCCTTGAAGTCTGCGCTAAGTCTTCTGCGCGGGTATACCAGCTGTTAGAAAGCCTTTTGAGCTGGTCCCAATCTCAGCAAGGGGAGTTGCAAGCCCAACCAGAGAAGATCGAGATGCACAGCCTGCTTGCGGAGGCTCATGACTTGGTGCTTGAGCAGGCTAAGCAAAAGGGAATTGAACTGGTGATCAGCTCCACACCAGGTTTAACCCTAGAGGGGGATGTGAAAATGATCCAAACGATTTTGAGAAACCTGATTTCCAATGCCATTAAATTCACCCCAAGAGGGAAACAAATTTTCATCAGTGGCTTTGAACTCAACGACACTGGGGTGATCGAAGTCCAGGACCAAGGGGTTGGGATGTCGGCTGAGATACTCTCAAAGCTTTTTAAACTAGGGGTCAATAAGTTCAATACTGAAGGGACTGAAGCTGAAACCGGTTCCGGCTTCGGGTTGCTCTTAGTCGATGAGTTTGTGAAAAAGAACGAGGGCACCCTCAAGGTTGAAAGCGTCCTTGGCCAAGGCACCACCTTTCAAGTCCATCTCCCTTTACATAGCTGAACGTTAAAATTTAGTTACTGCTAAAAAAGACCGGTCCTTAAAACTGAGATTACCCCGTTTTTGTGGAGTCCTTAACTTGCCATCATCGCTTCATATTCAATGGGGGTTTTATACCCTCAAGTTGAGTGAAATCTATGATTTTTATCAAACCCTTCAATATATTTAAAAATACGTTGACGAGCCTGCCCTCTGGTTTTAAATCCCTGATGATGAAGCTATTCTAACTTAAGTGAGTCAAAGAAACTTGCCACCACCCCATGATGCCAGCAATTTCCTTTTCTGCTCACAGAGCATTGAGCACCTCGATTTGCTCAACCCTTTTGCGGATAACCTGAAGCATGTTCAGGGTCAGAGCTCATGGCACAGCTATAGGGCTTGAGTTAAGAGGCCCTACTGTTCAATGGGCTGGTTTAGGGGGCGGCATTGTGGGGTCAACAACTTCTTTACCATCATGGCTACTTCAGGGCACACCACAACCAAGATGTTCTAGCGGTATAACCGCTAAGGAGGAATTGAAGGAGGTTGTTTAGATAACCTGAGTGGACTTAGAAAATCAATATACGGCCACCTTATTTCCCTTCATAATCAAACCGATAGCCTATCTTGTTTTGCAACCGCTCTCACAATCGCTAGCGACTTACTCTCCTAAATAGCGACGGGTTGCTACACAGCTCGTTGGACTGAGTCATCTTAAGAGTTTCGGTTCAACTCTATGAGGTCAGATTCGATTCTTTTTTCAACGAGAATACAAATCGGAGCCATTAAAAACCCATACAGCAAACAAATACTCATCACTGATAACTTGGGGCCTAAGGAGTCCAATTCGTTTGGATCACTAAATTGTGTGATGAGAACAACCCCAATAAACGTGCCTAACCAAGCGGCATAAAATGTAACCTGTCTAAAAATTTGAGCATATCGTATTGCATCTTCTAAATCGTTCTTTGATCGTTCACTCGCTTTCCAAAAGAGCATTCCCCAACAGATTTTTGCAGCTGTTGAAGACGTAGACATCCAGGCAACAACGATCGGTGGCAAAATCACGATAAGTAATGATGGGGCATTCCACATAAATTGTAGATACAACCATTGCAAAGAGCCATTCTCATAGGTCGAGCCCCAGACAAAAATAACCAGCATGCCTACAAATCCAATTTTAACTTTCATACAATCCCCTGACAAATCACGTTGTTTAGCCGGTAAGCCCACTGCTGCTGAACGTAATGTATGAAATTTGGATTAGCAAGGTAATTGAAAAAGTTGATCTGGCTAATTTTCAAACAACACTACCTCAAATTACAGGGTGACGCCTCTCGTAATCCCTAAGGATTCTGACTTCTCAATTCCCAAATACCGACCGTTTGCTATACAGCTAGTTTGACCGAGCCATTGCCTTACCACTTCGATATTCCCCGTTTTTTAAAGGCAGATTCAAATTTAAAGTGCAACTTTTCCGAGAAAATTGAGGCGTTGAACTGTGTAAATCAGGTGATAGTCTACTGATTTACACTCAGTCTCTATGCCCATTTGAGAATCTGCGTTCTTCAGCTTACTTTCTCGGCTGTCCTCACTGACTAATGCTCAGCCAACTAAACAATTAGCTTATTGTCACCTGATTCCCTGCCACCTGATTTCACTTGGAGCAAAATAGTTTAGCCAACCAATCCAACAAGGTTAAATCTGTGGTTGTTCAAAAAGCGATGATAAACGACAGGACGAGTGCGCCATGAGTCGATAAAATTTGATTAACTTCAAAGCCAAGCTGATGCAAATCAGTAATAGCACGTTGCCGTTCTGCCTCGGAGCCACCGCTTTGACTATTCGTCTCAACTTCAGCCTCCAGGGATGATCCGATTAAAGAAGAATAAAAAAGTGTATCCAGTTGGAGTTCCCAAATTCCAAATCGAACAGAAGAACCGATTCCAGCAGTTCCGACCCACGCATGGCTAGTCAGTACAGAATAAGTTTGAGATGCATTAAACGGACTAGTTGGATCTTGAATGTTAATAGTTGCCTTTGTTCTCAAACTACGTCGATTGACTCCAACAAAAAAGATATTGTAAAACCTAGCAGAGAGGCCAAGGTTTTCAAAGCTCATATCTATCGACTCAATGGTATCGCCCTTTGGAATTCCCATGTCTCCTAAAGATTTTGTCCCGTGCTCTAGCTGGATTGTCCAATTTTCAGTTGAATAGCCTATTAAACTAGAGGGCACTAAAAGTGTTGGGATATGCAATCCTACTGCTTTATATCCTAATTGAAAGCGATCATTGTCCGCTGCAAAAGCTTCAGCTGGTATCAACAGAATGATCATTAACACAATGAAATTTAACCGAGCCATCCTTATGAACCTGCCAACTTGATGTAAGCATATAAACTCAAATAATCGTTGCCGATATAGGTATAACCCCATGTGCTCGCAACACCAGTTTTACAAATTTGATAAGGGACTCGTTGCCAAATAAAATCAGAACATCCCCAACCTTCGATAGCATTAGCACTTCCAGGCAAAGTGGTGGGAAAAGATTCAGCCAGAAATTGTTTAATATCATTGAATGTTGGTGTACTTTGATTCCAATAACGATATCCAGCGACAAATAACCAATTATTTTTCCCAACTGAGTCCCCAACCTTTGCTATATTGAGCCAAATTGCTTTGAGTTCATTTTCAGTGTAACTCTGGCTGACACCGTGGCGTCGTCCAATGGTCATGGTCACTGCAGACTGATAAGTGAGGTTGTTAGCAAAGGAGCCAAAGTTAGCAGTACGGATACAAGCTCCTGCAAACCCTCGTCGGCAGTAGTGTGTGTTTTCAAATATATAATCCGCTAAAAAGCTTTGTTGAGATAAATTTTCTGTACTAGAAGCAATATCTAAATTTTCCGTTGACTTTCCATAGAGCTCCAGTACAACGCTTAGCTGCCTGCGATTCGTTAAGGTGGTGACCGTTGGGTTAGTGAGCCCTATGCCCATCTCCCAGTTATGGTTTCGGCCATAGTCAGTCATTCTTGCGATCCATTCACCAAACTCTGATTTGACGGGAACACAGTTAAAATGAAATGCGATGGCTCCTAAGTATTGGAAAGCACCCATTATATCACGAGAAATGGTTAGTTCATCTGGCGATTGTGGATGACGAATTGGGCGTCCATCGCTCGTAAGAAGTTGATCTCTGATATTGGCCCATAGGGTGCTTATTTCAGTATCCAACGTTGTATTTCCTGCGGCTTGGAGCATGCACATGTTCGCCAGTGCAACTGAATTCCACATCGCTGCATCGGCCTGTTGGCCATGAGTCTCAGGTTCGCCAGCATTAGCGACGTTTAGGTCATAAGGCAACAAAAAGCCATAGGAGTCGTGCAAGGGGGAGCTTTGTCGGTAGGAAGATTCAATGTAAGTATTGGCCTTTGTTTCAACCGTCATCATAGGATAGCTCGCTATATCAGTTGGAACCGTTGACGTTGTTTTAAAACCTGCTAATTCACAATCAATAAGCTTACAAGCATTGGAGTAATCAGCAACATTTTTACAGCCTGACAAGCCAAGTAGGATAGTAAATAATAATAATGTTATTTTTAAAGGTCTAAACATGGGCTGGTTCACCGCAAATTGGAGTTTTCGGTTTCAGTTTAAGCATTATCGACCTTTCAGACTAGTTTTTTTTGATTCCTGACGAAACGCCCTTGCTGACTGAGGTTTCGTCTTAAAATGGGTTGTCCGAAATCTTTAATCCACAATTTTTAGACCTAATCAGATTCTTTGGATTTTCCTGTGTTCAAAGGAAATCAAGTGACTGCATACTAATTTACGCTCAGTCTTCATGTCCATTTGAGAACCTGCGTTCTTCCGCATACTTTCTCAGCTTTCCTCACGATAGCCTCACTGACAAATGGGTAGTGTAAATTTAATTGTGTGAAATTGATCTGAGCTAGAAAAAAAGGTATTTCCCCCCTAAGGTTTGATTGCCACATCAACAATAGAGGAGAAATACCCATGCAATTAGAATTGAGCGTACCGG
>Ga0316204_10002677_pt1 | contig 39234 bp, 28 predicted proteins | sample 6monrhotite_MG_2_FD_205661 | JGI IMG/M metagenome (GOLD analysis project Ga0316204, IMG submission 205661) | Microbial mat bacterial communities from mineral coupon in-situ incubated in ocean water Damariscotta River, Maine, United States -... | ecosystem: Environmental > Aquatic > Marine >...
CACCTCCAAGGTGGCGGAACCGAGCCTGCGTAGCAGGGGTCGGGATATACGCGAGTTCCGCGAGCGAAGATCGCGACGCCGAGCGAAGCGAGGCTCATTCCGCGGAGCGGAATACAGAGATAGAGCGAGCTCATTCCGCGGAGCGGAATACAGAAATACAGAGACACACCCTGGGTGATTCTTGCGTTGATATCGCCCGGAGGCGGACATAACCTGCCTCACGGGGAGGGCCTGTGGCATACAAGCTCACCGTAATTCTGTCGGGCCGGACGCTCTCGAGGCATGAGATCTCGGACAAGGAGGCCCGCGTCAAAATGGGGCGCAGCCCGGAGTGCGAGGTCGTCATCGACAACCTCGGCGTCTCCCGTGTCCACTGTGAGATCGTCCAGAAGCCCGGCTACTTTCAGCTTCGCGATCTGCAGAGCGGAAACGGAACCTTCGTCAACGGGGCCCGCGTCGAGAGCTACAACCTCAACCAAGGCGACGTGATCTCGCTCGGCAAGTTCACGATCCGCTTCGAGGCCGAGGATCTCCCTGACCCGAGGGAGGAGAGCGGCGACCACATGCCGATCCTGGCTGAGGGCGCCATGACCCTCGCCATGGACGCGGCCTCTCTCGCCAAGAAGCACAAGCAACAAGCGACCAAGAACCGAGGCTACTTCGCCCTCGCGAGCGGGCGCGAGGTCGTCCTCGAGAAGGCCCTCTTCGCGCTCGGCAAGGACAGCGAGGCCGACCTCGAATTGACCGGCTTCTTCTGCCCGCGCGTCGTAGCCCTCGTTATCCGAGAGGAGAGCGGCTTTCGCCTCGTCGACGTCACCAACGGCGGGCGGGCCCTGAAGGTCAACGGGCGCTTCAAGCGCGACTCCTGGCTCAAGGAGGGCGACCAGCTCGAGGTCCGCGGAACCAAGATGGTCTTCCACAGAGGCGTCCCTGTCGGACACTAGTCCTCTCCGCGCCCTGATCTGGAGAGCGCGCGCATGCTGCGCTTCATGAACCGGGCCAACGCCCTGACCCTGACCGGAGCCGCCTGCGCCTTGGGCGCCGCGCTCCTCGCCCTCAGCGGGCGAGTCTCTTGGGGTTTGGTCGTGTTCTCGATCGCGGGGCTCTGCGACCTCTTCGACGGAGTCCTGGCCAGGAGCCTCGAGCGGACGCCGAGCGAAGAGCTCTTCGGGCAACGCCTGGACTCGCTCTGCGACGGGTTCAGCTTCGGCGCCTGCGGGGCCTTGATCCTGCACGCGGGCGGTCTGCGGCACCCCGCCGAGATCGCGATTCTGATCGCCTTCAGCCTGGCCGCCCTCTGGCGCCTGGCCTACTTCGACACCCTCGGCATGGAGCCCGCCCCCAGCGAGGAAGGATCACAGGTGCCACCGACGGGGCCGCCCCGCTTCCTTGGTCTACCGACGACATATGTGGCGCTCTTCCTTCCCCTGGCCGGCCTAGGAGGGCTCCACTCCCCAGACCTCCTCCGCTGGTGCTTCGTCGGCGTGGGGCTCTTCCTCGCAGTGGCCATGGTCGCGCCGGTCCGGATCCCCAAGCCAGGGCGCAAGGCCTACCCCGTGTTCCTCCTCCTAGCGCTAGGCCTCGGGAGCGTTCACACCCTCTCAGCCCTCGGGAAGCTCTGAGTCCCCGCTAGCCCCTGCCGATTCGGGCCCGCGGGTCTACAATTCGGCGTGCCTCCCCTCCCCGCCGTCGTGTTCCAGCACTACCGCCAACCTCGCCACCAAGGGCGAGTCGTGGGCGGGACACCAGTCGTCCTCGAAGGACGCATGGAGGACGCCGAGATCCACTTCTATATCCGGAAGGACCCCGGCGATCGGCTCCGCGTGGGCTACGAGCTCGTCCGTGATCGCTCGCCGGTGGCCCCGCTCTCACTCCTGACCTCCTTGGTCCAGGGCAAGACGATCGCCGAGGCCGAGGCCCTGACCTTGGAGTCCTTCGCCGAGGCCTACGACCTCGACGAGGAGTTCTACCCCAACCTCCTCGTAGCCCTCGAGGCCCTCCAAGCGGGCCTAGCCACGCTCAGAGGCGAGCCGCTCCCCTGCGCAAACGACGGGACGCTGATCTGCCACTGCCTTCATGTCCGCGAGGGACGCATTCGCCGCCTGATCCGCGAACGAAACCTGGAGACTCTAGACGACGTCCGGTTCTGGACCCGAGCTTGCAGCGGCTGCCGAAGCTGCCGGACCGACCTCGAGGAGATCCTAGCCAGCGAGGCCTCCGCCAAGGAGTAGTCCCGTGCGGCTGCTGCGGGCTGCCCCCTGCCCCGAAGGCTGGTTAACGGGTGGCGACGCCGTGAGCGTTGCGAGCGCCTTCGTAGACCTCGAGCAAGCGGTCGAAGGTCCGCGACCAAGAAGAGCGCGCCGCCACGTGCTCGCGGCAGGTCTCTGAGGGGATCGCGCGCTGGGCGACGGCTTCAATGCTTCGAGCCAAGTCGATCGGGTCGCTGGGACGGGCCAAGGCGCCGATCTCTGGCGAAACCAGCTCGCGAGGGCCACCTTGTCGCACTGCGACGACTGGGAGACCTGAAGCCAAGCCTTCCAGGACTGTGAGGTTGAAGGTCTCGTTGGGGCTCGGAACCACGAGGAGGTCTGCCTCACGATAGCGAGCGGCGAGCTCGGCCCCGTAGGGGATCCGCCCCAGGAAGCGGACGCGGCGATCGCCGCCTGTTTGCTGAACGAGCTCCTCGCGGACTGGGCCGTCGCCCACGATCGTGAGCCGGTAGTCGCCGCGAGGGGTCAGGGCCTTGAACGCGTCGATCAGGACGGGGATGTCCTTCTCGCGGGAGAGACGACCGACGTAGAGCAGCTCGCAGGGCCCCTCGCTCGTCTCCGCTGCCCGAGGGCTGAAGAGGTCGAGGTTCACGCCGAGCTGGACCTGCTCGAGGGGGACCTTGAACCCGACCTGGATCAGGCGGTCGCGGATCGGGGTCGAGGTCACGACGACGCGATCGCAGCTCTTGTTGCAGAGGTCTACGTAGCGCCAGGTCATGCGCTCGGCGGCGCCGGCGAAGAGGGGCCCCAGACGGGACGCGCGCGGGCGAGCTATGAAGGTCGGGAGGTGGACGTGATAGAAGCCGACGATCGGGACGTTGGGGAGCGCGCTCCGGGCGACTTGAGCTAGGAAGTAGGCGCAGTCGACCTCCACCAGGTCAGGTCGAGTCTGGCGGAGGATCCGCTTGACCTCGCGAATGTTCGCCAGCACGCGGTGCTGGGGATTGCTCGGGAGTCGTGGGCTCTTGACGGTGTAGACCGTGGTCGAGAAGAGCTGACGCCGCTCGTTGCGGGCGCCAGGCACAATGATCATGTGCTCGCAGTCGCTCCGCTCAGCGAGATCGCGTGCCTTCTCCGTGAGGTAGGTGTTTACACCTCCCTCACCGCCGTCGATATAGAGCGTCGTTAGATCGCAGATCCGCATGTCTCTCCAGCCGGTGCGTGGAAGACGCGGGGGGTCTCCACTCCATTCGGCTCCGCTTCTAGAAGGCGCGAGATCTTACTCCTCGCGACCGGCAGAGGCCATTCCCTTCGAATATCGCCTCGCTCTAGCGAGGTGGCGGGGGCTGGCGGCGGGGAGGCGGGCGACGTCGTCCAGGAGGAGGCGGAGGCCTCCGCCCGGCCCCTGAAGGCGGACCGCCCTCTTGCCTGCGCCCGGCCCCTGAGGGCGGACCGCCCTCTTGCCTTCGTCCACCACCTGAAGGCGGGCCGCCTTGCATCCGGGTGTGGCGCGCCGTCCCGGGAGCGGTGCGGAAGATCTCCGCGATCGTCTTCCCGATCGACTGGGGCGTGGCGTCAGCGTGGGGGCTAAAGCAGAAGCGCCCAGATCGAATTCGGCCGATCTGCTCGATGGCCTCGACCCCGGTCTGCTCGAGCTCCTCGCCATAGGCGGCCGCGATCGGGACGCCTGAGATAAAGGCCACGTAGCCCCCCGCGTCTTCGCCGTAGACGGTCAGGGTCCCAGACTCCTTGAGCCGCTCGAAGTGCTGGAGGAGCCAGGGGAGGGACACCAGCCGGACCTCGCCGATCAACCGCTGGGTGCTGACCATGGTCGCGCTGAGGCGATCAGGCGGGGTGCTGGTCGACCCCTCGATGTCGTTGGCGGGAACGACGCGGAGGGTCGCGTTCATGCTCCCGACCGTGATCTCGTCGCCGTCCTCGAGGGGCTTGCGCTTGACGGGCTGGCCGTTGACGAGGATTCCGTTCTTGGACTCCAGATCGACGATCTCGGGCGTGTCGCCTGCCCAGTGGATCCGGGCGTGGCGGCGGCTGACCGCCTTGCCATCGATCTTGTGATCCGCGTTGTCCCCACGCCCGAAGGTGAACACCTCGCCGGGGGTCAGGATGATCTTCTTCTCCGTGTCCGAGATGACGAAGAGATAGACGATCGCGAAGTCGCCTATGTAGACGATCTGGTCTTCGCTCGGGCCGTCTGACTTGGTCTGAATCGCGCGGGCGGCCCCGCGAGCTACGCTGCGGTTGATCCCCAGCGAGACGTCCTCGGTCGCCCGTCCGCCCTTGGCGCCGATCTTCCCGACCTGGTCATTCCAGCGGTTCTTGGGGTCCAGGCGCTTCGAGCACATCTGACACACGAGATCGTCGATCCCGTTGTTCTTGTAGCCGCAGGCGCACTTGATCTTGATGCTCACGAGCTCCCAACACCTTGCTAGGTGTCCCATTCCACCGGGGATCTTAGCCCCTTTTCGTTCTCAGCGCGCCCCGGGCCTGAATCGTTTCCCTCCCGCTCCGCGCCTTTCAATCACGCCCCAGAGCAGCTCAGGGCGCGGCGGCGTCTTCACGAACCAGGGACCCGCTCTTGCCGCCTCGCTTCTCGACGAGCTGCACAGCCTCGATCGACATCCAGCGGTCGACGGCCTTGCACATGTCGTAGACCGTCAGGGCCGCAGCTGAGGCAGCCACGAGGGCCTCCATTTCGACCCCTGTCCGGTCAAAGGCTCTGACCGTGGCCTCGATCTCGACGCGGTCCGGCTCGACGGCTTGGAGCTGAAGATCGACGGAGCTGATCCGAAGCGGGTGGCAGAGCGGAATCAGCTCGTGGGTCTTCTTGCTCGCCATGATCCCAGCCAAGCGGGCCACGCCCAAGACGTCACCCTTGGCGACCTCTCCGGCCTGAATCCGCGCCAGGGTCTCGGGCTTCATGCGGACGCCGGCTCGCGCCCTCGCCAGCCGCGCCGTCTCTGCCTTGTGCCCGACCTCGACCATCCGAGGGGCGCCGTCCGGGCCGAAGTGCGTCAGCTCGCTCACGCGCTCTCCTCGGCCAAGCGCTGGCTGGCCTCGACGCCGGACTGGGTGTCCATGAAGTCCTCGGTCAGGCGCCTGAGCTCTACCAGGGCTCGTTCTCGGTCTGTCTCGAGCATTTCGATCGCCTCTCGGAGGCACTCGCGGGCGATCACCTCCCGCGTCGAGCCCAGGGGGATCATGTGATCCGTCGAGGCTTCGTGCCGCGGACGCGGGACCTCCCCCCGCGCCTGCGCCAGGCGCAGCTCGTCGAGGGCCTCCGAGGTCAGGTGGCCGGTCTGAACCAGGCGCTCTCCCAGATCGGGGCCCTGGGGGTCGGCGTTTCGCAGCCGGAGGGCTGCCAGGACCTGCTCTTGAGTGACCAACCGGCGCTCGACCGCTAGCCGGGCCAGCTCGATCTCGTTCTGCTCCGCCATGGGGGGCCTCCTCTCGACCGGCCGGAATCTATCCGACCGAGGGGCTCCTTGCCCCAACTCCAACCCATCGGTGGGAGCAGTAATGCGCGCGGCTAGGCTTACAATCCGCGCCCCATGCAGGTCTTCGTCAACGGTCAAGCACACGAGGTCGAGGAGTCAGCCACGCTGACTCAGCTCCTCGAGGTCCTCGCCGCGCCCCCCAAGGGGATCGCGGTCGAGGTCAACCAAGAGCTCGTCCGGCGCGCAGATCACCCGACCCACGCCCTCCAAGCTGGAGACCGCGTCGAGATCGTCGGCCTGGTGGGAGGAGGCTAGCGTGAGCTCGGATCCGCTCCAGATTGGTGAATTCAGCTTCGGCTCCCGAGTCATGCTCGGGACGGGCAAGTACGAAACCCTCGAGCAAATGGACGCCGCCCTCGAGGCGAGCGGAACCGAGGTCGTGACTGTCGCCGTGCGACGAGTCAAGTTCGGGGACCAACCGGGCCCAGACATTCTCAGCCGGCTCCAAGGCAAATACACGATCCTGCCCAACACCGCGGGCTGCACCACGGCCGAAGAGGCCCTCCGCACGGCCCGCCTGGCGCGCGAGATCCTCGACACCCCGCTCGTGAAGCTGGAGGTGATCGGCTGCCCCAGGACGCTCTATCCGGACTCGGCGGCGACCCTCGAGGCAGCCAAGATCCTGATCGACGAGGGCTTCGTCGTCCTGCCCTATATCACCGACGACCCCGTCGCCTGCCAGCGCCTGGTCGAAATGGGCTGCCCCGCCGTGATGCCCCTCGGGGCGCCGATTGGGAGCGGACTCGGAATCCAGAACCCGGCCAACCTCCGGATCATTCTCGAAATGGTCGACGTCCCCGTGATCGTGGACGCCGGCGTCGGGACCGCGAGCGACGTGGCCGTAGCCCTGGAGCTGGGCGCGGCTGGAGTCCTCCTCAACACGGGTGTGGCGGCAGCCAAGGACCCGATCGCTATGGCGAACGCGGTTCGCCACGCGGCCGAGGCCGGGCGCCTCGCCTTCCGCGCCGGCCGCATGCCGCGCCGCCTCTACGCGACGGCCTCCTCCCCCCTCGACGGCCTGATCGGATAGCTCTCCCCGCGCGGGTCGCCGCGTGAGCGAACGCGCATGAGTCCCGACAAGACACCCACCGATCGCGCCGCGGAGTATCGCGCTCAGGCCCAAGGGGTCGAGCGCGGCTTGGCCTGGCTCCTGATCGGAGCTGCGCTCCTGGTCACGATTGGCGTCACCCTCCGCCCCGGCGAAGCCCCGGCCCGGCCTCCTGCTCGGGACGTCTTGAGCGAAGTCGCAGACGAGTGGGACCAGGGAGAGCACCGCGGGGTCGCGGCCCTGGCCGGACTCGTAGCTATCGGCGCATTGGGGGCGGCCTTCGTGTTTTGGCCTCGGCTGCTCCGGGCTCTAGACGCGGCCGACTCCGAGCCCGCGACGTCGGACGCTCCCGCCCCCGAGCCGAGCGGCGCCCAGCCAGAGGAGCAGAGCCAGGCTCGCCCCCGAGCTCCCCCCCTCGGCCTGGGCGTGTTCGTGTTCGCGGTCGGCGCGGCCTACTTCATGCAGGCCGCGGCTGGCGGTGGCTTCGTCGGGGATCGCCGCGCCGGCTTCCTCGTCGCTGGCGAATCCGTCGAGGTCCCGCGGAGCGGCCTCCGGCTCGTCCTCCAAGAGGGCGTCGCGACCCTCTCGAGCGAGACCGGCTCCCAAGGAGCGCGGCCCTGGGCCGTGTTCGAGGGGGGCCTGACCGCGATCAAGATCGAGCTCTCGGACGCCGAGGAGTTCAAGGGCGCCCCCGAGGTCTGGCTCGTAGCTGGGACGGCGGCCCCGACTAGCGAGACAGCCACGCTCCTCCCGCCCGGGGGTCACGGCGAAGTGACCCCAGGGGACAGCGTGTGGATAGCAGGCTCTGGACTGGGCTCCGAGGGCGGAGGCTCCGAGGGCAGAGCCTTCGAAGTCGAGGGACCCGGCCTGGCTCCGATCCTCAAGGGCAGCGTGCTCGGGAGCTCCGCCGCCTTCCTCGGGATCCTGTTCTTGCTCGCCCTAGTCGGACGCGGGAGCGAGACCGGAGCCCCCCAGGCGGGCTTGGCCGCGGCCGGCCTGACCTGGACGGGATTTCCGCGAGAGGTCGCGCGAGGGCTCGTCGCCTATCTGGCGCTGCTCCCGGTCCTCTACCTCGTGATGCTCTTGACCCAATTCATGGCCCAAGCCTTGGGGATCCCCGCCGAGCACCACGCCTACATTACTGCCCTCGAGCGCGACCCGAGCCTGGCGGTCTGGGTCGTGTTGGCCGCAGGCGTCGCGGCCCCGCTCCTCGAGGAGGTCCTCTTCCGCGGCTTGGCCTTGACGGGCCTCGGCCAGGTCCTGGGGCCCCGGGGCGGCCTCTACGCTCAGGCCCTCCTCTTCGCCGCCGTCCACGCCGGGTTCAGTCACCTCTTGCCCATGCTCTTGCTCGGCTGGACCCTCGGCGCCCTCCGACGCACGAGCCCGAGCGGTTCCCTCGTGGCGCCGCTCACGGTCCACGCCGCTCACAACGGCGTGACCTTGGCCTTCGTCCTCTGGGCCCTCGCCTAAGCCCCCCAAGGAGTCCTCGTGACCAGTTCCCCCCCCTCCGCCCTGGTGGCGGTGATCCAGGTCAACAGCGACGACGACCCGGAGCGAAACTTCGCCCGCGCCGAAGCCCTGACGCGCCAAGCCGCGGCCCGCGGAGCGCGGCTGGTCGTGCTCCCCGAGAACCTCCTCTACGAGGGCTCGGATCGGAGCATGCGCCACGACCCCGCCGAGTGGGGACCCCGCTTCGGCGCCCTGGCCCGCGAGCTCCAGATCACCCTGATCCCTGGCAGTCAGCGCGAGCCGGCCGGCGAGAAGGCCCACAACACCCTCTTGGTCTATGGCCCCGACGGCTCTGAGCTCGCCCGCTACCGCAAAGTCCACCTCTTCGACGTGGACGTCCCTGGAGGACCTTCCGAGCGAGAGAGCGGCTACATTCAGCCGGGGCCAGCCGAGGCGGTCGTGGTCGAGGTCCCCGGCGTGGGTCCCGTCGGCCTCACGATCTGCTACGACCTCCGCTTCCCCCTCTTGTTCCGCGAGCTCGTGGACGCTGGGGCCCGCACGATCGTGCTCCCGGCGAGCTTCGCGCTCGGGACCGGCAAGGACCACTGGCTGACCTTGCTCAAGGCCCGCGCGATCGAGAACCAGGTCTACCTCTTGGCGCCGGACCAGTTCGGCCGCAAGCCGCATGGCCGCTACAAGTTTGGGAAGTCCGCGATCATTGACCCCTGGGGGAGCGTGATCGGGCTGGCGCCCGACGTCGACGAGGCCTTGGTGGTCTGCGAGCTAGACTTCGCCTACCAGGATCAGGTCCGCCAAGCCTTGCCCTGCTTGGGTCACCGGGTCTTCGGCAGGGAGTAGGAGGTCGAGCCGAGGCGGTGCTAGTTCACCGCCAAAGGACGCCAAGGCCGCCAAGGAAGTCTCTTCGCAGGCCGCCTCCTTCACGAATTCCCCACGCAAAGCTAGAGCCCTATCGCATCCGCTCCCAAGCTGGAGCGCGTTCCGGGGCTTGAGCCAACTTGTCTTCTCTTGACTTGGCGTCCTTGGCGACCTTGGCGGTTGAAGAAGGGCTGCTCGAGAGAACCCCTCTCTAGCGAGCCTCTTCGAGGGCCTTGACCCCGCTCAGGACCTTCTCCCAGTCGAAGGCTGGACCCGGGTCCTGCTTGTGGCTGCTGACGTGATAGTGGCCGAGGAGGCCTGACCAAGCCTTGAGCTCCTCTTTGGGCAGGACTTTGGTGATCACGGCCTGATCCGGCGTCCGAGGGACCGCGAGCTTGATCCGAGGGAGCGCCCGCCGCAGCCCGGCGATCAGGCGAGTCAGGGTTCGATACTGAGCCGGGGTGTAGTCGTACATCGAGTAGGGGCGCCCCTGCACGAGCCCCGAAACGGGCTCTTGGCGCGCGGGCCGCACGACGAAGTCCGGTGTGCGAACCGTCCCGGCGAGACGCCCGAGGTCGAAGCGGACACCGCCGGCGTCCTTGGTGTAGCGAGCGGCGAGGTCCTTGGTCAGCTCCAAGGGTCCGGGGTGGGCGATCTCGACGCCGACCGAGCGATCGTTGGCCCCGCCGGCGTGGCGGGCCCGATCCACGACGTCCAAGGTCTGGTAGAGGGTGCCGTCCACGCCGAGGAGGAACTGGCAGCTGAGTCCGCGAATGTCGTGGAGGACCTTGAAGCAGTTCTGGGAGGTCCAGGCCACGTCGTAGTGCAGGACGACCTGGTCGATCTGGAGCGCGGCCAGGTCATAGGTCAGCGCGCCGCGCTGGGCGACGACCTCAGCCAGGGCCGGCGCCAGGTTCCGCCGAGCAGCGTAGCGCTCGGGCGTGTTGCAGCCACCTGCGGGCCTTGAGGGGAGAGCCCCTTCGCTGAAGGCGCGGCGGTGGGCGTAGCCGTCGTAGCCGCCCAGGTGGCGCCAGGTCACGACGGGGGCTCCGATCTCTACCTGCCGACCCGCGATCACGATCGCGCTCCCGACGCGGGGTTGGGACCGCTGGGGAGGATTCGCTCGCCAGTGGGCGTTCCAGTCTCCATAGGTCCCGGGACGAAGGGTCAGCTCTCGCCCGCGACGCCGAACCCGAAGCACGAAGGCGGCGTGGGGGTATGCCAAGCCCAGGAGCTCGCCGAGGGCGCCCGCGCTGCGAACGCGTCGTCCGTCGAGGGCCAGCACGAGGTCGCCAGGCTTCAGGCCCGCCTGGGCCGCCGGTGAGCCAGCCACGACGCGGCCCACTCTGGGTGCTCCTGCCTCGGGGACCTCGGCCCCGAAGAAGCCGCCGGGCGCTGCGAAGGCCGTCCCAGTAATGAGGAGGGAGGCGAAGAGGGGAGCAAGGATTCGGAGGGTCACGGGCACGCTCTCTCGTGGGGGCGGCAGGCGGAGCAGGGGAGCCTCCGCCCAAGCGGCTCAGAGCTTCGCTCAGAACCCGAGCCCTGCCAAAGGCGCGCGGCTCTGTTTCTGTATTCCGCTCCGCGGAATGAGGCTCGCTTCGCTCACCGTCGGGACTTTGGTCGCCGAGGCTCCCTCAGTCCCGACACCTGCAGCGCAGGATCGGTTTCCGGGCTGGAAGTGTGAGCCTCATTCCCCTGATCGCGCGCGCCTCTCATTCGCTCTCTGTTCGCGAAACTTCAGCCAAGCTTCTCTACGCCTCTGCGCCCAGGCTCGAATCTTGTGGATCCGCGAGGCTCCCTCAGTCCCGAAGAAGCGATGAAAGTCGCCCTCCAGTCCCCCTCCCGGAGCGAGCATCCGTCACGGGAGTGTATGGCGCTCGCTCAACCCCTAGCCAGCTAGACGCTTAAGGACCGGGCGTTTTCGCACGCCCGTCGACGCGCGGACGGGCGATCAGTTTGGAACCCCCGCGCGGTCTCGCCCGATTTCCGTTCGCTCATCTTGCGAAAAACGAGGATCAAGAACAGAAGCCTTTTGTTCACAGCACCTTACGAAGACCAAAAGGTATGCACGGCGAGCCTCAGGATCCGGCTAAAGGTGGGTGGAAGAGAAGGAAGGTTCACACATGAACTTGAACACGAGCGTTTGGACACTTGCGATCACCGCCCTCTGCGGGTTTCAAATCGCAAACGCCCAGTCAGCACCGCCCACACGGTTCATTCCGGCGAGCTCGAGCAACTACACCGCGCGCAGCAGCCGAACCATTGACCGGATCGTGATCCACACGATCGAGGGCAGCGAGGCTGGCGCCATCAGCTGGTTCCAGAACCCCCGCTCCCGCGTCAGCGCCCACTACATCGTGAGCCACGCCGGCCGCGTGACCCGCATGCTCCGCGACTCGGACATTGGCTATCACTGCCGGACCTGGAACGGCCGCGCGATCGGGATCGAGAACGAGGGCTACGCCCACCGCAACACCTGGACGAGCACCCAAATGGCTCGCCTGGCCGACCTGACCGCCTACCTCTGCAAGCGCTACAACATTCCCGCCGACCGGACCCACCTCGTGGGTCACGTCGAGGTCCCGGGCAACACCCACACCGATCCCGGCCCCTACTTCAACTGGTCGAGCTTTATCTCCATGGTCCGCAGCCGCCTCGGCGGAGGCTCGACCACCCCAGCTCCCACGCCCACCCCCACCAACGCCAGCACCTACGAGGTCACGGCCAGCTCCCTCAACGTCCGCAGCAGCGCCTGGGGCACCAAGCTGGGCGCGATCAGCCGCGGGACCAAGTTCGCCGCGACCGGAGCCCGCGACGGCGACTGGCGCGAGATCTACTACGCCGGTCGGAAGGCTTGGATCCACTCGGGCTACGTCCGCGCCGCCAGCGCCACGGTTCAGCAGGTCACGACCTCGAGCCTCAACGTCCGGACCGGCGCCTCGACGGGCTATCGCCGAATCGGAAGCGTCGCCAACGGTCAGCGCTACACCCAAGACACGAGCTCAGGCAGCTGGCGACGGATTCAGTTCGACGGCCGCAAGGGCTGGGCCCACGGAAACTACCTCCGTCAGGTCCGCTAAGACTCAACCTCTTCCAACACCCCCCACCGAGAGCCGCGGAGCGTCCGCGGCTCTTGGCTTTGGTTGGCAGCCTCGGCTCTGTTGGCCAAGGTAGATTGAAGCCCCAATGGACCCCTCAGGCCCCACCCACTTCGGTCCTTACCTCGTCCGCGGCGTCCTCGGTCAAGGCGGAATGGGGACGGTGTTCCTCGGCTGGGACCCCGCCCACGAGCAAGAGGTGGCGGTCAAGACCCTGGCTGGCGGTCAGGCGGCTGGCGAGAACTCCCGGCGCCGATTCCAGCGGGAGATCCGGGCCCTGGCTCGGATCCAGCACCCCGGCCTGGTCCCGATCCTCAACGCTGGCGAAGAGAGCGGAGTCCCATGGTTCGCCATGCCACGAATCGCGGGTGGGAGCCTCGAGGACCGGCTCCGCGATCGAGGCCCGCTCTCCCTCGAGGAGAGCCTTGAGCTCGGACTCCAGCTCTGCCGCGCCCTCGACGTCGCCCACCAAGCGGGGATCCTGCACCGCGACCTCAAGCCAGACAACGTCCTCTGCCCGGAGCCGGGCCGCTTCCTCGTGACCGACTTTGGGCTCGCCAAGGACCTCGTCAACGAGGCCTCGGTTCGCCTCTCCAAGACCGGGGCCCTCCAAGGGACCCCCGGCTTTTGGGCGCCCGAGCAAGCAGCCGGGCGAGCGAGCGGCTCGAGCGTCGCGACTGACGTCTATGGCCTCGGAGCCCTCCTCTATGCTGCGCTCACTGGAGTGGCACCCCTCCAAGCAGAGAGCCTGGTCTTGCTGATCATGGCCACCATGGAGACGCCCCCCGCGCCTCCTTCGGAGTCTGGCGATTCGTGCCCGGCCCTCGACGCTCTCCTCTTGCGCTGCCTGGCTAAGTCCCCGGCGGACCGGCCAGCCGGGTTGGGCGAAGTCGCGACCGAGCTGAGTCGACTTCAGGGCCTAGGCAGGGAGGCGCTCCTGCTCGAGCCGCGAAGCGGCACTTCGCGAGGCTGGATCGTGGCCCTCGGGGCTGGCGTGACGCTGGCCCTCCTGGGGGCGGCTGGAGCCTGGGCGTCTAGGGCCCCCGCTGAACCAACGCCTACGCCTAGCGCGACTCCCGTCCTCGACGGACCTATGCTCTTGGCGGCGGCCCAAGAGGCCTTCGCCGCGGAGCGCTCGGCAGAGGGCCTGGACCTCCTGCGCCAAGCTGCGAGCAACGGGCACGCCCCGGCGCTGCACGCCCTCGGACGCCGACACCAAGCTGGCGAAGGCCTGGCTCGTGATCCCGCCGAGGCCCTCCGCTGCTATCGGGCGGCGGCGGAAGCCGGCTTGGTCCCGGCCATGATCGACCTCGGCCTCGCGCTCGAGGCAGGGCTCGACGAAGACTCGGACGCCGTCGAGGCCGTCAGCTGGTATCGCCAAGCCGCTGCGGCTGGGGCCCCAGAGGCCAAGCTCCTCCTCGCCGACGCCCTCCTGGCGGGTGAGGCCGTCGGCGAAGACCCCGAGGCGGCGGCAGCCTTGATCCACGAGGCTGCCGAGGAGGGCGAGCCCAGAGCCATGTTTCGCTACGGCAGACACCTCGCGAGGAAGACCCCAGGGCAGGAGGGGCTTCGCGCCGCGGGCTTCTGGTATCGCAAGGCAGCTGAAGCTGGCGAGCCTCTCGCCATGGTCCAGCTCGGCGAGGCCCTGAGCCTCGGCTGGGGAATGGAGCGAGACCTCGCAGAGGCTGGGCGGTGGTATCGGCGCGCCGCCGACCTCGGCTCACCTGTGGGGCGCACGGCATACGCTCTAGCCCTGATCAAAGGTCGCGGGGTGACGCAAGACAAAGGCGAGGGGGTTCGACTCTTGCGGCGAGACGCCCAGGACGGTCACGCTCTGGCGATGGTCAGGCTGGGAGACGCCCTCCGCGCCGGCGACGGCGTTCCTAAGGACGAGAAGCAGGCTCTGGAGTGGTATCGCCGGGCCGTCGCCCTCGAGGAGGGGGCAGCCATGTATGCCATGGCCGCTTTCTACATGACCAAGGACCGGGCCGAGGCCGCCCGCTGGATCGAGCGGGGGGCGCGGCTGAGGCACCCCCGCTGTGTCGTTCAGCACCTGGGGCTCCTGGTCCAGCGAGGAGAGCTAGCCAGAGCCTTGCCCCTGGCGCGGGCCGCCGCTGAGGCCGGGGACCCAGAGGCCATGCTCTTCTTCGCCGAGCTGAGCATGCAGTCTGATCCCAAGGAAGCCCAGCGCTGGTACCGACGCGCTGCCGAGCTGGGCCAGACGAACGCCATGGTGAACCTCGCTTACCGGTTGTCGAGAGGATCTCCCGCCAACCGGCGCGAGGCCCTCGTGTGGTATCGGCGGGCCGCGGAGGGTGGCGCCGTCCAGGGCCTCGTTAACCTCGCAGGGCTCCTCTCCGAGGGAGGTAAGGGAATCGACAGGGACCCGGCCGAGGCCCTGCGTCTCTATCGCAGGGCGGCCGAGCTCGGGAGCGATCAAGGAATGCTCGGAGTCGCCAACTGCTATCGGCTCGGAATCGGCACGGAGAAGGACCTCGCCAAAGCGGAGGAGTGGAAGCGACGGGCAGACGGCGTGAAGCACAAGTCGGAAGGTGGCCTGATCGACATGGCGTCCGAGGAGTATTCCCGCGGCCGCTTCGAGTCGGCCGCCGCGATCTACCGGCGAGCCGTGAACCAGGGGTCTCCGATCGCCAAACACCGGCTGGCTGACCTCATGGCGAATGGCCGTGGAGTCCCTAAGGACGAGGCCAAGGCGAGAGCGCTCCTCGTCCAGAGCGTCAACGCGGGATACCTTCCCGCCATGGCGACCCTCGCGAGCTGGCTCCTGAAGGGAAGGGGCGGGCCCAAGGACGCCACGAAGGGCCAACGCCTAATGCTGAGGGCGGCCGAGGCCGGCGACGTCCAGGCGATCTTCTTCCACGCGAACTGGCTCGAGCTCGGGACCCCGGAGGTCCCCAAGGACACCGTCGCTGCGCTCAAGCGGTATCGGCAAGTCGTGGACTCTGGGAGCCTGCCCGCCTCCTCCCGGGTCCTCGCGGCCGCCCGCGAGGCGATCAAGCGACTCGAAGGCGCCCGCTAGGTTCTCCGCTAGGTTCTAGGCGCGTCCTCAAGAGGCCTGCGGAGTCTCAGCTCTCGCTGGCGGCTACTCGGGAGCGACGAAGGCCGAGCAATCTGTCGGGCCGAAGCAAGCCTGCAGGAGAGGCTCGTCGTATTCGGGCAACCCCGCGACCTGGACACGAGACCCCCAGTGGCAGACGCCGCAGGGCTCCTGGGCGAGCGCCGAGCGCGCCAGGCGACGCGGCGTCAAGCCGCGATAGTCTTCCAACGCTGGACCGGGCCCGCGAAAGGGAGGGGTCGGCAGTTCAGCAGCTTGACCTCGCTCGAGGACCTTGAGCTTGCTTACTCGGTAGAAATCCACGGGCGAGCTAAAGGGATCGTCGACGGCCAAGGCCACGCCGCTGACCGTGTCCCCGACCCCGATCGTGTGCTTCTTCTGCGCCGCTGGGCCGATTCCGACCGAGAACTCCTGCGGCTCGCCCTCGATCTCTCCCTCGACCCTCAGCGCGTAGCCCGCAGGGAAGAACTCGTCCTCGTCCTGGGGACGTCCCAGCTTGAGTCGCGGCTGGACACCACAGACTCGGCCTTCCCAGGTGACCTTCCCCTTTGGCGCAGGCCGCGCCTTGGGCGCGACGCCGAGCTCGCCGCGCGGGAGGCGGTAGAGGTCTACCCAGAGGGTGGCCTCCTCGAGGGGCAGCGTCTCCCAGACCCCGCCCGAGCCGCCGCCCTCGACCCAGGCCCGGATCTTGCGCTCCTTCGTGGCTGCCTTGAGCGACTCGCGCCAGGGGCTGAGCTGAGCCCAGGTCGTCCCAGGGCTGGGCTTGGCCGCCATGCTGAAGTCGACGCCCAGGGTCACGACGGCCCCTAGCCTGGCCGCGAAGACCAGCACGCCGCACTGGGAAGTGTAGGGAACCTCCTTGGTCGGCCAGTAGCGCGCCAGAACCTCGAACCCGTAGCCCGCCTCGTCGAAGTCGGTCCTGGCCTGCAAGGCTGACTCCAAGGCGCTCACGACTTTCTCCAGCGGCAGCTCCGGGCAAGGGGCGACGGGGCCCTCGCTCCGATAGGAGTCGTAGCTGCTGTCGACCTGACTCCGCAGGACAGCCAAGGAGGCCTCGATCCGCTCGCTGAGGGCCTCGGCGGCTAGAGCCCGAGGGTCTGCGCTGCGTCGCAGCTCGACCAACCACGCCGCGCGCTCTTCCAGCCCTCCGGCCTGGGCCCGCCGCTCCTTGCCCCGTAGCTCTTCGTCCGCCATGGACTCTCCTCGCTAAATATCAGCCGCGTACCAGTAGACCTCGAGCCCTGGGATCTTGGCGCAGATCTCGACCGTCGCGCTCTGGCTGACCTTGGAGTTGCCCAGCGAGAGGAGCGAGAGGCTCGTCATGTCCTCGATCTCCCAGAGACCGACCTGAGTGATCTCGGTCCCTCCGAGGTCGAGGCGCTCGAGCTCGCTGAGCTTCGCGACCTGCTCCAGGCCTGGGTCCGTGATCTCGGTTCCGTAGAGGCTCAGCTCACGCAGCGCAGCGAACCCGGCCAAGTGCGCTAGGCCCCCGTCGCCGACGGTCGTGTGGAGCAGGATCAGGCGCCGGAGGGCCGTCGCCCCCGCCAGCGGGGCGAGGCCTGCGCCGGTGACCCCGGTCAGGGTCAGGTCGAGGTCCTCGAGGGTCTTGGATTTAGCGAGGTGGGCCAGGCCGGCGTCGCTGACCTGCTTGGCGCGACAGAGCGAGAGCTTTCGCAGCCCCGGGAGCGCTGCCAAGCTAGCCAGCGCGGCGTCCCCGACCTGAGTGTCGTCGAGGGTCAATTCGCGAAGGTTCGGGTTCGCCGCAGCCAGCTTGGCGAAGCCCGCGTCGCTGGCCTCTGGGCTGTTGACGCTCAGGCGCTCGAGCGAGGTCAGCGCGGAGAGGACCTCGAGCTCTTCGTCCGTCGTGCTGTAGCCGAGCTCGAGCGAGACCAAGGGCAGGTCGACCAGGTGCTCCAGGCCGATCTCAGTCACCTGGGTTCCGGTCAGGCGGAGGTCTCTGAGGGTCGGGATCTTGGCCAAGGCGGCCAGCCCGGCGTCGGTGATCTTGCTGGCCTCGCTGAGGTCGAGGACCTCGAGCTTGGGGAGCGCGGTCAGGTGCTCGAGGCCCTCGTCGGTCAGCTCGTAGCAGGAGTCGAGGCTCAACTCGCGGAGGGGCAAGCCCTCGAGGTGGGCCAGCGCGTCCGAGCCGAGCTTCGTCGCGTCCTCGAAGCTCAGGCGCTGAAGAGCGGGCAGCGAGGCTAGGACGCTCAGACCCTCCTCACTGAAGGAGTCGCCTGCCAGCTGGAGCTCCTCGAGGGCGTCCAAGCCCGCCAGCAGGGCCAAGCCCTCGCTCGTGAGCTCCGGCTTCCCGAGCTTGAGTCGCCTCAGGCCCTTGAGCTGCGCGACGTGGGCGATCCCCGCGTCGGTCAGGGTCCAGAGTTCACTCAGGTCGAGGTCGCTGAGGGTCTTGAGCTTCTTGAGGTGCTTGAGGCTGGCCTCCTTGGCCGCCGGTGAGAGGACGAGGCGCTCGAGCCCGGGGAGCTTGCTCAGGTGCTGCAGCCCCGCAGCCTGCGTCCCCTTGAAGCTCAGCTCGTGAACCTCGAAGCCCTCCTTGAGGAGTGGCTGGGCCTTGGTGACGTGGATCTGGACCTGCTTCGTCGTCGCCACGAGGCCCCAGCTCTCGCTGCGGGACTTGAGCACGGCCTTCGCGGCTGGGTGCCCCAGAGCCGCCAGAGACTTGACCGCGTCTAGGTCGACGCCCTGACTCCGCAGGAGCTGCCCCAGGAGTTCGACTCCCGCCTCGGCGTCTCCCCCGACGAAGGCGCGCTTCAGGGCTCTCAGGCTGTCGTCCATGCAATCCGTCCTCGGAAGACCTTGTGGCTGCTGCGCGGGTCGCGTCTCGCCGGCGGGCGCACAGCATAAGTCCGACTCGCCCTCCTTGACGCCGCCAGGCCGGCCCCTGAGAGTGCCAGCCCTCGGAGGCCCCATGTCGCGAATTGCACTAGTCCTAGTTTCTGCGCTCCTCGTCCTGAGCGCCGGCTGCAAGAGCAAGCCTGCGACTCCCGAAGTCGACAAGAGCATTCCGATCGCCTTCCGCGCCGGCGCCCCGGCCCGTTACCCAGCGCCGAAGGCCAAGCCTGGCTGGGCGATCAAGGTCAGCCACGAGGTCACGAGCGGTGACACCACCGTCAAGAGTTGGACTCACGTGGCGGTGGTGGCCGAGACCGAGGAGACCCTGACCCTCGAGCTCGAGCTGAGCGCTCACGAGGGCTACGTCGAGGCCCTCGAGGTCAACAAGAGCGACGGCAAGGTCAAGCGCGCGGCCTTGACCAAGGTCGGCGACAAGAGCAAGAAGCTCCCGGTCATGTCCAAGGACTCGGGCGCCCTGAGCGAAGGCGAGGTCGAGACGCTCAAGGTCAAGGCCGGCGAGTTCAAGGTCAAGAAGATCAGCGGGCAGGGGCTAACGCTCTGGGCCGCGAGCGAGGGCAAGGTCAAGGGCGCCTCGGTCAAGGAGGAGGCGCCCCTCAAGCGCGAGCTGGTTCGCGTCGGCTCCAAGGAGCCCCTCGAGATCAGCGGCCGCCGCCTCGACCCGCGCGTGCTGACCTACGACGACAAGTCGCGGATCTGGTGGTCAGAGGACGCCGTGATCAAGGCCCTCAACGGCGGGCAGGTCCGGAGTCAGCGCGAGGGCTTCAAGAGTTCAGTCGTCTCGATCAGCACCAAGGCCAAGGCGCGCGTCGAGTGGCCCGGCGCCAAGAAGGACGCCCCCCAGGAGGACGCCTCTAAGGAGGACGCCTCTAAGAAGGACGCCTCCAAGAAGGACGCCTCCGAGAAGGAGTAGGACTCACTCGCTCCTCTAGCTCTCCCACACACACGGAATCGAAGCCCACAATGCGCGCCCGCCTCTTCTCCTCTCAGCCTTGGCTCCTCGGATCGCTCTGCGCGCTCTCTCTGGCTGCTGGAGGCTGCTCCTTGGGTCTCAAGCGCAAGGTCAAGGAAGAGGAGGTCTCGAGAACGAGCCCCGCCCCCTCCCAGCTCCGCGCGAGTATCACCCTCTCTGGCCAACGCGGAAAGCTCGTGGCTCAGCTCGAGAGAGCTCAAACCGTCGACCGCTTCAAGGTTCGGAGCGAGCGCTGGTTCATGGGGCACCTCTACAGCAACGACCGTGAGCTCTTCATGGTCTTCCTCTACCCCCTCGACGCGATCTACAACCTCGCCTCGGCCTTCGACGCGATCTTCGATCCGGATTACGACATTCGCTTTGGCCCCCTAGGCGCCCTGTGGGCGATCGTGATGCCTGGCGTGACCTGCGCCGACTCGGGCGTCGCCTGGTCCTTCGACGACGCCCAAGCGGTCGGAGACTGGGAGTCTCTCGACGAAGTCCCCGTCTCGAGCGAGCGCAAGGTCACCGGGACCGAAGCCCTCTCCAACGAGAGTCTCCGCGTGACGTCTACGGGCGGATTCGTCTGGGAAGGAAAGACAGACGCCAGAGGCCGCCAGGAGCTCGAGCTCCCCCCCCTGGCCTTGGCCTACTTCCTCAGCTCCAGCTCGAGCTGCACGCTGAAGCTCTCCGGTGGCTCGAGCAGCACTGAGATCGAAGTCCCCGACAACGAACTGGCCACGGCGCTCGACGCCTACCCCGCGCCGGAGAACGCCTGGCGGTGGGCGCATGTGTATGCCCACACCCAGAGCAGGGCTCACCGCGCCTTGGCTCGGTCGAAGCTGAAGTCCCTGGGCTATCCAAGGGACTTCGTCTCGCCCGACCTGACCTCCGTCCTGGTCGGCGCCCAAGCGAAGGGCACGCTGCCCGACGGGAGTCCGATCAACTGGACAAAGGCCAGCCCCAAGCTGCCGCCCTCTGCCAAGGCCGAACTCCTCGTCGGCACGGGAGAGGCTGGAGGCCGAATCGTGGCTGGCGAGCCCTTGGTCCTGCGAGTCCGAGCCTCCAACGTCGGCCACGGAACCCTCTATCAGCTCCGTGGCGAGCTCACCTGCAGCGGACTCGACGTGAGCAAGCGCGTGATCCTCTTCGGCAAGATCCCTCCCGGCGAGACCGTCGAGCGCGTGATTCGTCTGACCACGCCCAAGACGCTCAAGGCAGGCGGCGTGACCGTCGGCGTCCGCTTCCACGAGGCCAACGGCTACCCCCCAGCTCCGACCCAAGCCCGCTTCGCGGTCAAGGGCGCGGATCGACCCGCGATCACGCTCTCGGTCCAGCCCTTCGACGACGGGTCCGGCACGAGCACGGGCAACGGCGACGGAGTCGTTCAGCGAGGCGAGGCCGTCGAGCTGCGCGTGACCGTCAACAACCTCGGCGGCGCAGGCGTCAAGGACGCCGTCCTCTCGATCCACGTCCCTGAGACCGCCGGGATCACCCTCTTCGGCAAACGTCGCTTCGTCCTCGGCGCGATCCAGCCAGGCGCGTCCCTGACCCGGGCGTTCACGATCTCCGTCAAGCCAGGCTTCAGCGCCAAGGACTTCCCCCTCGAGATTCGCTTCCGCGAGTCCTCAGTGTTCGCGGTCAACAAGAACCTGAGCGGGAAGGTCCAGATCGATCAGCAGGCCCCGCAGCGGATCACCTCTATTGATCAGAAGATTCGCGTCCTGCGCAAGACCCCGCTCCTGGCGGGCGCTAGTAAGGACGCCAAGCGCCTGGGCGAGGTCGAGGCCGGCGCGGTCCTCCGCGCCAAGGGCGAGCTGGGGCAGCACCTCCTGGTGAGCTACGGCGAGCGCCGGGCCTGGCTGTCCAAGGCTGACGTCAAGTTCGACCTCGGCGGCGCTGCGGCCAGCGGAGGAGGAGACCCCGGCCAGGTGACCGTCGTCAAGGAGTTCGCCAACACGCCCCCCCTCGTGGCCCTTCGCACGAGCGGAGGCCGAACTCCAAACGCCGTGATCCTCCTCCGCGGCAAGGCTCGCGACGACAAGCTGATCCGGACCCTGGAGTTCCGCGTCGACGGGAAGGTCGTCGACCCCGAGATTTCCAAGGGCCCAGGCCGCGTCGTCAAGCGGGCCCGGCGAGCCAAAGAGAAGGAGGTCGTGTTCGAGGTCTCGATCCCGCTCCACCCCGGCTCGAACCGAATCGAGGTCGTGGCGACTGACGACCAAGGCCTCGAGGGCCGCGACGAGATCGTCGTCGAGCGAGCCGAAGAGCGCGGTCGAGTCCACGCCGTGGTGATCGGCGTCAGCGCCTACACCAAGGTCCGCCGCCTCAGCTACGCCCGCTCCGACGCGATCGCCTTCCGCGACTACCTCCGCGACGACCTAGGCGTCCCCGCCAAGAACCTCCACCTCCTCGTCGACGAGCAAGCGACGCTCCCGAAGCTCAAGCGGCTCCTCGGTCGAACCCTCCCCCGCGCCGTCAGCAAGAACGACACGGTCCTCGTCTACTTCTCTGGCCACGGCGGCCGAGAAGCTGACGCCGCGGCAGCGGACGGCCAGGCCGCCTATCTCTATCCCGTCGGGGCCGACGAGCAGGACCTGATCGCGACCGCCTATCCCATGGAGGACCTAGAGCGGAGCTTCCGCCGAATCCAGGCCCAGCGCCTCGTGTTCATAGCGGACAGCTGCTACTCAGGCGCCGCGCGCGACCCCAAGGCAGCCGCCCAGGCCAAGGGCAGCGCCCGCGTCCTCCAGCTCCTGACCCAGAGCAAGGGACGAATCATCCTCTCGGCCTGCCAGTCCGATCAGGTCGCTCAGGAGAGCAAGCGCTTCAAGAGCGGCCTCTTCACCCACTACCTCCTCGAGGGGCTCAGGGGAGGTCGAGCCGACGTCGACGGCGACGGCGCGGTCGACACCGACGAGCTCTACAGCTACGTCTCGCAGCGGGTCTCCAAGACCAGCGGGCAGACTCAGCACCCCGAGAAGAGCGGCTCCGGCCGCGTCGTCCTCGGCGGACGGTAGCTCTTAGACGAAGAGTCGAAACAGAAGGTAGAGCCCGCCCGCCAGGAGCACGGAGACGGGGAGGGTCAGGATCCAGGCCAGGGCAATGCTGCGAAGGGTCTTGCCTTGAACCCCGGACTTGTTGGCGATCATGGTTCCCGCCACCCCCGAACTCAGGACGTGGGTAGCCCCGCGAAGGCCGCGGCCCCGACGGTGGACATGGCCACCGGCTCGGCGCAGGCGCCCTGAGCGTAGGTCAGGTGGGTCGACCCGCGCCTGTTCCGGGAGCCTAGGGCTGGCTCGGACGCTCGTCCCAAAGAGCGCGTAAAGGAGCTTCGGAGGCCGATCCATGACCCGGCCTCCCGGGCGAAGCCTCTGGCGACCTTGGCGGTTGAAATCCGATCGCGCGCGGCGACTCGGCCTCTACCCCTCGCGGGACTTGAGGTCCTTGCCGAAGGCCTCTGCCAGGTCCAGGGTCGTGATCAGGCCCACGACCTTCCGCTCGGCGTCGACGACGACCACGCGGTGGATCTCCTTCCAGACGAAGGTCTCGCAGACCGTCGAGAGCGCGTCTTCGGGCGAGCAGGAGATCACGACCGGGGTCATGAGCTCTTGGACCTTGCGGGTCAGGAGCTCCTTCATGACGGTCTGGGCGTGGACCTGGTGCTCGCGCTGAGCGCCGCGCAGGATCCGCGTCGTGACCCCCTTGTCGCGTGGCTTGTCCGGCTGGGTCGCGAATTCGCCGCTCTGAGGCGGACTGATCGTGTAGGCCAGCGCCCGCAGAATGTCCGTCTCCGAGATCAGGCCGACGGCTCGCCCCTCGGCGTCCGTAACGGGGACCGCAGTGAAGTGGCTGACTCGGAGGAGCTGGATCAAGTCCTCAATGGAGGTGTCCGGCTGAACCGTCGTCACCTCGGACTTCATGACGTCACGGGCCAAGACTGTCATAGGTTTTCCTTGGCGAGCCCTAGCTCGCGCCGCCGTCCGGACCGGGGTCGCCGATCTTGGAGCTGAGAGTTTGGCTGGGGGCTTCGCCAACGATTTGATCGACGTCGCGGAGCGAATCTTCATGATCCGTCTCCGTGGGACCTTCGTCCTCGGTCTCCGACGCGTCCGCAGACTCGGGGTCCGCCTGTTCTGGGTCGGCCTCTCCTGGGTCGCCGCCAGGGATCCCGGCCGCGCCAATGGGCGGCTCGCGGTCGAGCTCTTCGCCGCGGATCAGCATGTCGACCTCTTCGCCCGAGACTGTCTCGAAGCGAATCAGGGCCTCCGCGATCCGCTTCAGCGAGTCGAGGTTGTCGGTGATGACCTGGGTCGCCCGCTGATACTGGGCGTCAATGATCTTCTTCACCTCGAGGTCGATCCGCTCCATGGTGGCCTGGGAGAACTCCGTGACTCCTCCGAAGCCGCCGCCGAGGAACATGGACCCCTGGTCCTTGCTCGCGAACATGATCGGGCCCAGCTCGCTCATGCCCCACTCGGTGACCATTCGCCGCGCCCAGTCGGTCGCCTGCTGAATGTCGTTCTGCGCGCCCGAGCTGAAGTCGTCGGTGCAGACCTCCTCGCCGATCCGGCCGCCGAAGGCCATGCAGATCCGCGCCTCGGCCCCCTTCCGGGTCAGCGAGAGCTGATCCTTCTTGGGCAGGGACATGGTCATACCCAGAGCTCGTCCGCGAGGGACGACGGTGACCTTGTGGAGCGGGTCGCAGCCGGGGACCAGGGCCGCGACCAGGGCGTGGCCCGCCTCGTGGTAGGCCGTGGCTCGAACTTCTTCCTCGACGATCGACCAAGACTTCTTGGCGCGCCCGAAGCGGATCCGATCGCGGGCCTCCTCGAGGTCCGCCATGGTGATCGTCTCCTGCTCCTTGACCGCCGCCGCCAGGGCCGCCTCGTTGAGGAGGGCCTCGAGCTCGGCGCCGCTGAAGCCAGGCGTGGCGCGCGCCAGGAGCCCCAGGTCGACCTCGGGGTCGAGGCCCTTGCCGCGGGCGTGGACCTCGAGGATCTGCTTGCGGGCGTCGACGTTGGGCATTCCAATCACGATCTGGCGATCGAAGCGGCCCGGGCGCAGGAGCGCCGGGTCGAGAATGTCAGGGCGGTTGGTGGCCGCCATGATGATGATCCCGCGGTCGGTGTCGAAGCCGTCCATTTCGACCAGGATCTGGTTCAGGGTCTGCTCACGCTCGTCGTGACCGCCCCCCATGCCGTTCCCGCGCCGGCGCCCGACGGCGTCGACCTCGTCTAGGAAAATGATGCAGGGCGAGCTCTCCTTGGCCTTCTCGAAGAGGTCGCGGACGCGGCTGGCGCCGACGCCGACGAACATCTCGACGAAGTCCGAACCCGAGACCGAGTAGAAGGGCACGCCGGCCTCGCCCGCGGTGGCCTTGGCCAGGAGCGTCTTGCCCGTGCCGGGAGGACCGACCAGGAGCACGCCCTTGGGCATGCGGCCGCCGAGGCGCGTGAAGCGGGTCGGGTCCTTGAGGAAGGAGATCACCTCCTCAATGTCCTGGCGGGCTTCTTCGACGCCGGCCACGTCGCGGAGGGTCACGTTGACCTTGTCGTTGACGACCTTGTGCTTGCTCTTGCCAAAGTTCAGCAGCCCGCCGGGGCCGCCGGGGCCACGGAACTGGCGGAACATGAAGAAGTAGAGGACGCCCACCAAGAGGAGCATCGGCAGCATGTAGAAGAGCAGCTGCGTGAGGAAGGTGTTCGTCTCGTCGGCGAAGACCTTGGTCTCGATTCCGCGGTCAGCATGGAGCTGGCTCGCGAGCTTCTTCAGCTCGTCGGCGCCCTCAGACGAGTTGAGGTGGATCGTGTAGACGAGGGCCTCGCGCTCGACGCCCAGGTTGCCCGCCCGGAGCTTGACCGTGGCTTGGTCGTCCTTGAAGCGGAGCTCCTGGACCTCGTTGCGGGCCAGCATGGCCTCGAGCTCGAGGAGGTCTATGGCCTCGCCGCCCAAGCCCGCCACGCCGCTGGACGAGCCGAAGGCCAGGAGAAGGAAGAACACGAACATCAGCAGCGCGAGGAAGAGCCCACGCTGGGGGGGGCGGGTGTTCCCGCCCGAGTCCGGGTTTGGAGGGGTGTCGTTGGCCAAAGGGCGCCTCGAGCGGACGGGGGCTCCCGTCCTCAGATCGCCAGGCTAGCAAAGGGCCAGAGCCCCGCCCACCGGCGTTACGGATGAAGCGCGCCTGGTCAAGTCGACCCTAGGACCTGCCAGGCCTCGCTGAGCGAGGTGGGGAGAGCCCCGGCACCTCACCAGAAGCCTCTGGCCCCCCCGAGGGACCTACCCCAGCTGGTCGTCCAGCCTGACCAGACTTCTCTCCAAGGCAGCAGAGGATGTCCCGGTGGCGAGTTGGCATACTTCCGCCCATGAATCGGACCCGCGTTGCCACCTGGACCTCGGCGCTGCTCGTCGCCGCGGCCTTGCCCGCCTTCAGCCAGCCCAACTCGGAGACCGAGCTCTACACCTCGGCCAAGGCCAAGTGGGAGCTCGAGATCCGCCCAGAGGTCCGAGCCGAGCTCGAGCCGCGCTGGGCCGCGCTCAACGAAAAGCTCGCGCTCCTCAAGGAGGCCCGGGCGGGGCTCCCGGCCGGCGACCCACGGATCGCAGCCCTCGAGGCCCTCCACGCCGCCGACCAGAAGGCGCGCATGCAGGGCTCGGGGACCCTCCGCGGCAACCACGGCAACGTGGCGGGCACCGACGGAGCCGCCATCGGCGCCGCCAACTTCCTCAAGGCCGACGCCCTGATCAGCGAGTGGGCCAGCACCGGCGCCGAAATGACCGTCGAGCGCCTAATGGAGCTGAACCGCGTCCTCGGGACCGGGCTCCAGCACAACGGCCGTCCTCCAGGGACGATTCGCCGCGTCGCGGGCGAGAACATTACGGCCGGGGGCGTCTACCACTACGTGCCCGGAGTCCACGTCAGCGAGGCCATGACGAACTTCGCCGAGTGGTATGAGTCGAGCAAGAGCGCAGGAATGCCGCCAGCGGAGCTGGCGGGCAAGGCCTACATGCGCCTCTGCAGCATTCACCCCTTCTGGGACGGCAACGGGCGCACGACGCGCATGCTCATGGACTGGGTCCTGCGGAGCAACGGCTTCCCGCCCGTCGTCCTCCAAGACGTGCTCGTGGCTGTGTTCGGCGCCCGCGATATCCAGAACGTCCCCGCCGAGAAGGCCGTCAACGAGGTCACCAAGGGCCTCGAGAAGGCCCTCGCGGCCCGCCTCGAGATCGTGAACCCCAACTCGGGCTTCGCGACGCGCCGCCGCCGGGCGGGACCCACCGAGCCCAACCGCTTCCCCGCGGGCGAGGTCGAGGCGCTCTTCGCCAAGGTCCGCGAGGCCAGCCGCGTCCGCGCTCTGGCCGAGGGGCGCTCGCCGGCTCCCCTCTCCTCCCTCAAGCTCGAGATCGTGTCCACCAACGACGTCATGGCCAAGATCGAAGGCGAGCGGATTCGCCTCTCGGTCGGACTCCTAAACGAGATCCACCACCGGACCGCCGGGCTCCCGGACGCCAAGCGGGCTCGCTCTCGGATCCTGGGCCTGATCCTGGGACACGAGGTCAGCCACGCCCTAGGGATCAGGGCCGAGCAAGTCGCCGACACCATGGCCCTCCGGATCCTCGAGCGGGCAGGCTTGGCGCCGAACGCGGCCGAGCTCAAGGCGGCCCTCGACGTGTTTCAGCGCCCGACCGGCGCCACGCACCTCGACCGCTTCCTGGGTCGGCTCCGAGACCTCTATCGCTACGGGACCCCGCGCGGTCGCCTCTCGAACCTCGAGCGCGCCGCGCGCGGCGAGGTCGACCGCCTGGCGCAATACCGTCGCGGCGACGGGACCCTGGACTGGAAGCGCCTCGGCAAGGCCGGCGCGCTCCGCGAAGGCGGCGCCCTGGGCCACTTCGCCCTGGCGCTCTTCCTCAAGGAGCTCGCGGTCGTGGCCCACACCGGCGACCGGCTCCGGATCGAGGAGTTCTTCGACGGCCTCCTGACGACCGACTTCTTCCAGCACTACGGGCTCTTCGCCCTCGGCGCCCGAGGCGGCGAGCTCCTCTACGCCCGCTACCTCGAGCGCCACGTCCGGGGCGGGTTCGTGAACTCGGTCCTCAAGAACCAAGTCGTCCTGGCCGCTGGTTTGGCGCTGCCGGAGCTGGCCGCCGGCCGCTTCTCGGGCAAGACCTTCGCGATCTCACTCGGCTCGCTCGGCCTCTCGAGCGCCGCGGTCAAGGCTGGCGTCAGCTCGCTCAAGTGGGTCTACGACCTGCGCCGCCCGGCCAACGCCGGGCGCCTGGCTGCCCTCGGCCGGCGGAGCCAGCTCCTGGCTCGGGCCAGCAAGCTCGGGGCCTGGACCTACACCGCAGGTGAGCTGGCCGTCGTGCTCTACGTCGCCGACGAGATCAGCGAGGCCTACTACTCTTGGGAGTCGCGCCGCGCAGCCAAAGGCGCACTGGCTGAGGGAGTCCAGGGGCTCCTGGCCGTCGCCAACGATCCGAGCAAAGGCTTGCCTGAGCTCCGCGCGGCCCTCGCCGCCGAGGAGCAAGGCTGGGGCGACTACCGCAACTACCTCTACGGTCCGCTCCACCAAGCCGAGGCCCTCTTCACCCAGCGCCTCCAGAAGCTGGCGGTCGAGGCCAAGCTGATCGCCGATCAGCGCTCGGGCCTGATCGATCAGCTCCCCGGCCGTCGCGGCCTCAGCGAGCGCGCGACCGCGCGCTACGGCTCGCCGGAGGCCTACGCCGACGCTCTGATCCAGCCCAAGCGCGACGCCCTCAGCCGCGACGCGCGCCTGGCGCTCCAGGTCTACGAGCGCGACCGGATCAAGGCCCTCCAAGAGATCTACGGCGAGCGCCTCCGCGGCCGCGAGCTCCTGGCCGAGGTCGGCTCCCTGGACTGGAACCTCCGCGGCGGCGCCAAGGGCCAGGCCGGTGACCCCTTCGCCGAGCGCGGCGACGCCTTCGCCGCCTGGGGCCGCAAGCGCGCCCGGGACTCTTTCCAAGACGCGATAGGCGACGTCTCGGACAACCGCCTCCAGGCCTACCAAGACCAGGCCGAGCTCTACGCGGCGGTCGCCCGCAGCCTCCGCCGAGGCGGCCAGCACGCGCGGGCCGAGGTCTTCGAGGACGCCCACGACCGCGCGCTGGAGCTCCAACGCGCAGACGAGGCCTTGATCCTCGGGCAGGCGCTCCCCGCCCCGAACTAGGGTGGCAGCGAGGAGGGAGGGAGTTCCGCCTCCGACCGAGCGAGCGATCCGCGACGTGTTGTGATCCCAGCCGCAGCGACCCGGCCCCGTCAGGCGGAGCTTCTCTCCCCTCCGTCCTCGACTCGCCGACCCGCTCCGCCACTTCCAACTCCGGAGCGCCCTCAAATCTCGCCAGACGACCTCCGTGACCTCCGTGGATCTCCGTGTCCTCTGTGATTCAAGAGAGCGCAGCCCACGACGGTCCTCCTCAGCCTGGACCTCTCTGTGCCCTCTCCCTCCAAACTCTGTGTCTCTGTGGTGACCAGCAACCAGGACAGCGGGCGTAGTCGCGCGTGGGTGTCGGCCAAGCAACACTTTTTCGGAAACGAGCGCATCCTGAACAGGTTCTGAAACGAATAACCGCTTAAGCCCTTTATTTCTGTTCTGGATCATTTCATGCATTGGGTAGCTCGACGCTTCGAGGAACCTAATGAACCGCACCGCTACTGCTCTCCTCCTGGGGACGCTCCTTCTCTCCACGGGCCCTCTGGCCCTGGCCCAAGACCACACGGCGCTCAGCGCGCAGGTCCAGTCGGGTCGCTCGCTGCGCCAGGGCGCCGAGGGCCCAGCCGTCCGCGAGCTCCAGGCCGTCCTGCGACGCCTTGGGCAGCAGGTCACGGTCGACGGCGACTTCGGACCCCGGACCAAGGCGGCGGTCGCCGCCTTCCAGCGCTCGAAGGGCCTCAGCCCAGACGGCGTCGTCGGGCGACGCACGCTCGCGGCGATCGACGGCGAGATCGGCGCCGCGGGTGTCAGCGGAATCCTCCGGGGAGATCGCAACGGCAACGCTGCTCCGCGCACGACGAGCGCGAGCCAGGCCGCCCCTCAGCGACCCTCGCCGCGGACCTCGGCCTCGGCGACCCGCGCTCAGAGCCTGGCCTGGGCCCGGAGCGCTCAGGCTCGCGGTTCTCGAACCCTCGTCGTGGCCTTCGAGGGACTCTGGAGCTACTCCAGCAACTTCGTGGAGTCGCTCTACGCGCACCAAGACGCGCTCCGAGCCGGGCGCTCCTCGCGAGCTCCGCGCTCGGCCAGCATGTCCTTCGTGGGCAAGCACCTCCTGAGCCCGAACATCAGCCGCCACCGCAACCACGACTTCCTGGTCCTCCCCGAGACCTCCGAGCGGCCCGCGGAGTCGGTCGGGCTCCGCACGGTCTTGGCCTGGCGCGAGGTCCACGGCTCGCGCCTCAAGGTCGTCCTCGTTGGTCATAGCTTCGGCGCCTACTCGGCGCTCAAGCTGGCCAAGAAGCTCGGCCAGCGCGGCGTTCAGGTCCGGAGCATGTTGACCATCGACGCCCGCACGATGCCCGGCAACTACCGCCACTTCGTCAAGCCGAGCAACGTCGGTGCGCTCTACAACTACTACCAGAAGGGCCTGATGCCCGGCTACAAGATCACCGGCGCCCAGGTCAACCAGCGCCTGCGCGGCTTCGGCCACGGCAAGATGCCCAGCGCGCCTCAGGTTCAGGAGCGCTTCCACGCGCTCTTGCGCTAGCCCGGCGCTCGCTGCGCCTCGCCCTCGCTAGGCGTCCTCGCTACTCTGGGTGCATGCAAGCGCCCTTTGACGCCGGCGCAGGACGCGCCGAATCGAGTCGGCTCCCCGCGACCATTGGCCCCTACCGGATCGAGCGTGAGATCGGCCGCGGGGCGGCAGGCGTCGTCTACGCCGTCAGTCGTGACGGCCACGAAGGCGCCTACGCCCTCAAGCTGATCCGTGACTTGGAGGGGATCGATCCCGACGGCTTGGTCCGCTTCCAGCGAGAGGCTCAGCTCTCGGCCCGCCTCCGCCACCCTGGCGTCGTCGGGGCCCTCGACGCGGGAGCCCACGGCCGGCACCGCTACTTGGTCCTGCCCCTCGTCCCGGGCGAGTCCCTCGCCGACCGCCTCCGGCGCGAGTCGCGGCTGCCCCCAGTCGACGCGGCCCGCCTCGTGATCGAAATCGCCAAAGCCTTGGCGACGGTTCACGAGGCCGGAGTGATCCACCGCGACCTCAAGCCAGACAACATTCTCCTAGACAGCGAGCGCGGCGGCGCACCACGAATCACCGACTTCGGGATCGCCCGCGAGGGCTTCGGCCGCGGCTCCCTGACCCAGAGCTCGGCCTTCCTCGGCACTCCCGCCTACATGGCTCCCGAGCAGATCCAGGCCGCCTCCCAGGTCGACGGCAAGGCCGACGTCTACTCCCTGGCTTCGGTCCTCTACGAGTGTGTTTGTGGCACGCCCCCCTTCACCGGGCTCACGACCTTCGAGGTCGCCGATCAAGTCCTGAGCGTCGAACCCGCTCCCCTCGAGCAGCACGCAGGCGACGTCCCCCCTCGGGTCGCTGAGGTCTGCCTCCGGGCCCTGGCTAAGGATCCGGCCGCGCGACCCGACGCCCAATCCTTCGCCCTTGCCCTAGAGGAAGCGCTCACGACTCCTGACGCCCAGTCGAGCCTGCCCGGTCCTCTCGCTCTCGGGGCGGCGGTGGTCCTCCTCTTCGCGCTCGTCGGAGGTGGGGTCGGCGTCGCGCTCTCGAGCCGCGGCCGCCTCGCTTCGTCGTCAAAGGACGCCTCCAGCCCCGAGCCCGACTCCCCGCCCGCTCAGCTCGACACCAAGCGCCTCGCCCAGCTCAAAGCTCGGACCCTCGAAGCCGCCGCCCTCGATCCCGCCCTCGTAAGCGAACTCCAGCACCTGGCGCTGGACGCTGGCCCTGCGGCGGCTGGCCCGGTCCACCTCGTCCTCGCCGACTACCTGATGCGCCGCGTCGACCTCCGAGGTGCCCTCGCCGAGCTGACGCAGATCCCCTCCTCCTCACCGAGCCAAAGGAGGGCCGACTTCCTGCGAGTGATCGTCCTGAACCGCCTGGGCGAGTCGATCCCAGCCCTAGAGCTCGAGTCAGACCTCGTGTTCAACGACCCAGACGACGCCCTAGGGAGAGTTGTCCGGGCCCGGCGGCTCCTGATCTGGGGCCGCCCCCAAGAGGCTCTCGAGCTGCTCCGGAGAGACCTCGAAGCCGAGCGCCCCGATCGCTTCGCGGTCCAGATCGCGAGCTTCTCCCAGAGGCTGGCCCCCGAGGAAGAGGAGGCTCTCCTCGAGCGGACGCTAACCCAGAGCGACCCCGTCCTCCTCTCGAGATTGGCCCGGCTTCGGCTCGCTCAGGACCGCGAGGAAGAGGCCGCGGAAGCGCGCGAGCAAGCCCTGGCGCTCTGCGCTCCGCGCGACGTCTCGCTCTTGCTACAGATCCAGATCGTTGCCCTCCAAGCCGACGTCGGTTTTTCGTCCGACGAGGACGCGACGGACGAAGAGCGGGCCGAGCAAGAGGCCGAGGAGCGAGACCTGCGAGAGGAGCTCCGCCAGCTCTCGCAGAGAGCCTATGCCGCCGAGCCCAACCCCCGCGTCGGAGTCCTCCTCCTCCACCATGGCGGCGGCACCGCCCGGGAGCGGCAAGAGCTCTTCAAGCGCTACCGCGAAGAGAGCCCCTACGCGCTGGCTCACCTCCGCGCCCTGGGGTCCAGCCCCGACCTCCCGCGGCTGGAGCCTCACGAGGTCGCGGCTCCCTTCCTTCCCGGCGACCCGAGCTGGGCCTGGGCGCGCGAGCGGGTCTCTTCGCTGCCTGAGGCTGCCCGCCGGTTCGGCTTCCGGGCGCTGACCGCGGCGATCGACGGCCGCTTGCCCTGGAGCTATGTCGTCAGTCAGCTCGAGGCCGCCAAGGGGCTGGACGCCGAGTCCGGCGAGGCCACCAGACTGGCCGCGGAGATCTGCATGCGGCGCGGCCGAGTGGAGGACGCGCTGGGCTATCTCGGGACCAGGAGCGGGCGCCGAAGTGCGCGGCTGAGGGCGCGAGTCGCGCTCTATCAGGGGCACGAGGCCGACGCCCAAGCAGCTTGGAGAGAGATCGCAGGAGACTCCCCCGAGGGTCGCTTGGCCCAGCTCGAGCTCGCCCTGGCCCAAGGCGAGCTCACGCGAGCTGCAGCGACCCTCGGCTCACTCGAGGGGGAGAGCGCCGACCTCCGCCTCGCGCGGCTGGAGCTCGCCATCGCCGTCCAGGCTTGGGGAGGGAGAGGCAGGCGCCGCGGCAGAGGCCAAAGGCCCTGGGACCGGGGCCGCCGAGGCGGCCACCACGAGGAGGAGCGCAAGCGGCATGAAGCCGAGGAGGCGGCAGCGCGAGCCAAGCACAAGCAAATCCTGGCTGATCTCGGAGCTGCCCAGGCGATCCTGGGCTCCCTCGACGTCCGGATCGGAGTCGCCCGTGAGCTCGTCGAGAGCCAGCGTCTGATGCGGCTCGAGATGGCGAAGCGCTGGATGGGCGGGAAGGGCGGCGAGCCGCGGGAGGTTCGCCCGCTGGCACAAGTGGCCTACTTCTCCGGGGTCATAGACGTCCCGGCCAGCCTCTATCTGCGGGCGATCCTCGAGAAGTTGAGTCGCAACCCCCAAGCCCTGAGGTGGCTCCCCAACATGCGCGGGGTCCTCTCGCGGCCCATAGACGACGCCCTCGGAGAGCGCAGGTCCTCGCCGATCCTCTCGACCTACTTGGCGCTCCTCGAGCAGGCGCCCGAAGACGCCAAGGCCCGCGCCCTCGCAGCTAGCAAGCGAGACCCCAAGGTCCGGCTTCCCCAGCAGCTCCTGATAATCGTCGAGGCGCGCTTCGCAGAGCTCCGCCCCTATTTCGAGTCCCGCTAGGGCTGTGCTAGCGCGGGCCTCGCGCCGCGCGAGGCACGAGCTTCTGTCCCGTGACGACCCAGCCTAGGGGGAAGCGATAGAGCGCGAAGTCGAGCTCGAAGCGAGCGACCTCAGCGGTCTTGAGCACCATTCGGAGGTAGTGGATCTCGTCCCCCTCCTTCTTCCACTCGTAGTCGAGGACCTCCAGGCCTTGGGCGCCCTTGCGGTAGTAGTCCGCGACCGCCTCCTTGTCCTGCTTCTTGAGGAACTCGGCCAGCTCCTTGTGAAGCCACATGCCCAAGACCTGGTCTAGGGTCGCGAGGTCGCCCTCGTGCCAGGCCCAGAGGAAGGTCGCCATGGCCGTGTCAGCGCTGGTCCGGTCTGGGTAGTAGTCCGGGCGCTCGACGGGCCCGGTCTGGAGGCTCCCGCAGCCTAGGAGCGTCAGCGCGAGGGTCAGCAGAGCCCCGACTCTGGCCAGCCTCCGGGGCGCCCGCTGACTCACTGCGCCGTCGCCTCGGCCACGGCCTCTTCGAGGGGTCGTCCGCTGAGGATCTTGAAGACTTCCTGGTAGCGCCGGGTGGTCTCGCTCACGATCTCCTCGGGCAGGACCGGCGCCTGCTCCGCCTCGATCTCCTCCTTGGGGAGGGTCTTGAGGTAGTCGCGCACGAGCTGCTTGTCCCAAGGAGTCGGCTGACGTCCCGGCTGGTGCTCGTCGGCCTTGAAGAAGCGGCTCGAGTCCGGTGTCAGAGCCTCGTCCGCCAGGACAAGCGTCCCGTCTGGACGTTGACCGAACTCGAACTTGGTGTCACAGAGGACCAGGCCTCGCTCGGCGCAGTGGGCGCTGGCGGCCTTGAACAGCCGGATCGCGGTCTCCTTGAGCCGGCCGGCGAGCTCGGCCCCGAGCTCGGCCTCGAGCTGACTCGGGGTCAGGGGCATGTCGTGGCCCTCGGCCGCCTTGGTCGTGGGCGTAAAGATCGGCTCGGGCAGCTGCCCGCCGAGGAGGATCCCCGGGGGGAGCGCGACCCCGTAGATCTCGCCGGTCTGCTCGTATTCCTGCTGGACCGAGCCTGCTAGCCAACCGCGCACGATGCACTCGATGGGCACGATCGGGAGCTCCTCGACGAGGACGGCCCGCCCGGCCAGCTCGCGGGCAGCCTTGGCCGCGAGCGGAGGCATCTCAGCGGCCTTGGTCGTGATCAAGTGGTTCGGCGCCACCTCAGCCAAGGTCGCGAACCAGAAGTTGCTGGTCTGCGTCAGGACGGCGCCCTTGGTCGGGATCCCGCTCCCGAGCACGCGGTCGAAGGCCGAGATCCGGTCCGTCGCCACGAAGAGCAGCCGGCCCTCGTCGACGCGGTAGACGTCGCGGACCTTGCCCTGGTGGATTCGCTCCAGGCCTTCGAGGCTGGTGGTCACGATCGGGGCAGTAGCGTTCATGAACCCTCCTGGGGGTTGCTGGCCCAAGCTTGGTGTTTTGCGAGGTCGGCGGCGGTCCAGCGCTTGCGCCCCCGGCTCCGGCGTCCGACGCCCTTGGCGCCCAGGGCTCCCGGCGCCAGCCCACCCAGGGCAGGCGCGCCTAGGCGGAGCAAGACACAGAGCCCGATCGCGAGGGCGTCCGAGGCGTCATAGGCGGGCGCAGCGCTGTCTGGGTCCCAGCCCAAGAGCTGCATGACCGCGGCCCGGACCGCGTCCTTGCTAGCGCGACCGTGACCCGTCACCGACTTCTTGACCAGCGAAGGCGGGACCTCGTGGATCTGGACCGTGTTCAGCTCAGCCGCCAAGATCGAGACCGCGCGCGCCTCCGCCAGGCGCATCATGGAGCGCACGTTCCGCCCCAAGAAGGCCTCCTCGATGGCAAAAGCGCCGGGCTGGTGCTCTGAGACGAGCTCTGCGATCCCCTTGTGGATCAGAGCCAGGCGAGCAGAGACCGCTCCGTCCCCCAGGCGCAGCGTCCCGTGGGCCACCAGCTTCAGCTGGCCCTCTCGTCGCTCGACGACACCCCACCCGGTCACGCGGCTGCCGGGGTCGATCCCGAGAACGCGCGTCGGAGGGGCCGGGCTCACCGCTAGTTTTCCCAGTCCTGGCGAGCGGCGTCGCCGCCTGTGCTGCCGGTCTCGTCGAGGGGAGAGTCGGGCCTGCCCGCGATCGGATCCTCGCTCTCGTCGTCGTCGTCGAAGGAGTCGAGGAGAACAGCCTGGACCGACTCGAGGTCGAGGGTGTCCTCGATTGCGCGCACGTTCTGGCTGGGCTGGTTGTCTACCCAGCGCGCCTTGTCGGCCAAGGCGTGCATTCGGCGGACGCTCTCTTTAAGCCCACCGCCCTTGCGATACAGGCTCTCGCGAGCGCGGAACACGATCTTGATCGGGATCTCCTCCCAAGGCAGATCCTTGCGGAGCTGGTTTTGGAGGAAGCGCCGGTAGGAGTGGGGGAACAAGATCGGGTCGTTGACGAAGAGCAAGACCGTGACCGGGTTCGTCGCGATCTGCGTGCCGAAGAAGATCTTGCCGACCGTGTTCCGGTAGGGGCGCGGGCGTCGCAGCTGGACCGCGGCGGTCAGGGCGCGGTTCAGGCGACCGGTCCCGACCCGGATCATGCTCTGCTCGTAGAGCTCGTGAGCGACCTCGACCGTCTCCAGGGCGTTGTCGCCGCGGAGCGCGGAGATCGCGACGACCGGCGCGTAGCGCAGGTTTGGGATCAGCTTGCTGACGTAGTCCGCAAAGTCCTCCGGCGACATTCTCTCCTGAGCGAGGTCCCACTTATTGGCCACGATCACGCAGGCCTTGTGCTCGTCGCGGATCAGGCCTGCCAGGCGCTTGTCTAGGTTGCGAATGTCGAGGAGGCAGTCGAGGAAGAGGAGCGCGGCGTCGGCCCGCCGCAAGGCGAGCTGAGTCCGGCCGTGGCTGATCAGCTCGATGTGATCGTCGACGCGGCCCCGCTTCCGGATCCCGGCAGTGTCGATCAGGATGACGTCGCGCCCCTTGACCTTGACCCGGACGTCGATCGCGTCGCGCGTCGTGCCAGGAGTCGAGGAGGCGATCACGCGCTCCTCGCCCATGACCTGGTTCAGGAAGGTGGACTTGCCGACGTTTCGCCGCCCGACGATCGCGAGCCGCATGGGGCGCACGGGTCGCGGCTTTTCGTCGGCGCCCTCTTCGTCGGCGCCCTCCGCCTCGGCGCCCTCTGCCTCGGCGCCCTCTACCTCGGCGCCCTCTGCCTCGGGGCCCTCCGCCTCGGGGTCCTCCGCCTCGGGGTCCCCCGCCTCGGGGTCCCCCGCCTCGGGGTCCTCCGCCTCGGGGCCCCCCGCCTCGGGGTCTGGGTCGTCCTCACCCGTCGCGTCCACGACCTCAGCGTCGACGCTGAACATGTCGTGCTCGTCGAGCTCCCTGACGATCGCCTCTAGGAGGTCGCTCTTGCCGTCGCCCTCGCGGGCTGAGAGCACGAACACCTCGCTCGGGATCCCTAGGGCGTAGAACTCGTTCGCCGCAGCCTCGAGCTCGGTCGTCTCGCACTTGTTGGCGGCGAGCACGATCGGCTTCCCGGTCCGCAAGAGGCGACGGCCGATCGACTCGTCGAGGGAGGTCATGCCAGCCCGCGCGTCGACGAGGAACAACACCAGGTCGGCGTAGTTGATCGCGAGGTCGATCTGGGTGTTGACGTCGTCGTCGAAGGCGTCGCCGGTTCCGCCCAAGCCGCCCATGTCGCAGACCTCGATGGCGCGTCCGTCGTCGAGGGCCACGATCGCCGCCAAGCGATCGCGCGTCGTGCCAGCCGTTGGCTCCTCGATCGCGAGGCGCTGGCCCACGAAGCGATTGAAGAGGGTGGACTTGCCGACGTTGGGCCGTCCCACGATCGCGACGAAGGGGTAGCGACCTCCTCCCACGTCGGGGGAGTAGGGCTTCAGTCGCCGTCGGTTCTTCTTGCCGCGCTTCACGGAGTCGCCTTAGGAGGAGGGAGGGGCGGTGCTTCGCCACCCGCTGAGGGCGCGGATTCTATCAGCGGGGGTCCGACCTCCTCCCCTCGTTGCTGGGTTTCTGGATCCTCGCCGCCCCCTTCCGACCAGTCGGGATCAGTCACCAGCCTCCTCCGTCGGCTGTCGACGCATCCCGTCTAGGCACTCCTGAGGGGCAGAGGGACGCAATGTGTCCTTCGCCGCCAAGGGAAGAGAGCGATTTCAGAGCGGGTCGCAGGCGAAGGGCGCCGGCGCCCTCTGCCTGCCCTTGAAAGCCCGGGTCTCGCAGCTCACAACGGGGTTGGGCGCTGGGATCTCGTGGAGGATCCCGGCTAGGCTGGGCCCTCGTGGCCGATCCCGATCACTCTTCACGACGCTCAGGACTCCTCCTGCTCCCGATCGCCCTGATCGCGCTCGCCGGGACCTGGTTTCTCCTCGACGTCCCGGACCCCGATCCGACCCAGCCAGCCTCGGGCTCCGCGACGCCGACTCTGAGCCCCGCAGCGACGGTCAGGCTCCAGGCCCCGCCGAGGGCGTCCAGCTCCCCGCCAGCCGCGCCCACGGCCCAGAGTTCGGCCTCGGCCTCCCCGACCTCAGCCGCCACCCCGAGCGACGCAGAGGGAGCCATAGTCGTCGCCTGTCTCGTGACCTTGGACGGAGTCCCCCAGCGGGGAGGTGTCCTGAAGGCGGTCCTCGCCAACGGCGCTGAGCTTCGCGCCGAGAGCGACGCGGAGGGCCGCGCGACCCTCCACCTCCCGCGAGACCGCTTCGTGCGGCTCTTCCCGACCCTCCCCAGCCGGGGCCTCGACCGAGCCCAGGTCGAAGCCCTTGCTCCAGGCCAGGACCTCGAGCTCAGCGCCCTGAGCAGTCAGACCCTGTTACAGGTCGGGGATCCGATCGGAGACCTCCCTCCAGGGGGCCCGCAAGAGGGAGAGGACATGAGCCTCGGCGACGAGGTCTACCTCTCTGCCGAGAGCTCTGACCTCCTCTGGGTCGCCTTCACGACGGGCGCGAGACTCAGCGGACGCGTCGTGGACGCCGGCGGGCGCCCCGTCTCCAACGCGCGAGTCTCCCTAGGGACCTCGTCTGAGGGCCTACCCGGAGCTGCGCCTGCCCTCAGCGACAACCAGGGCCGCTTCGTGCTCGAGCTGGACCCAAGCGCGGCCTTCGACCTCGAGCGCGTCCTGGCCGAGGCCCAAGGCGCCAGCGGAGAGGGCGCGCCGAAGCGGATCGAGGCCGCGGCGGCCTTCGCCTTTGAGCCGCTCACTCTGCGCCTCAGCGCTGGCGAGCCGCTCCGCGGGCGGGTCACCGACCTCGAGGGACACCCGCTCCAGGCTCGAGTCATGGCGAGAGTCGGCCTCTTTGGCGACGAGGGTTGGAACACGAGCTGCGATCCGGAGGGCAAGTTCTGGTTCGGGGCGCTCGTCCCCAGAGGTCACTGGCTGGACGCTGAGGTGAGCGTTCGTTTCCCCGGCTACGCCTCGCGCACGGTTCAGGTCCAACAAGGGGCAGGGGCCCCGCCCCTCCAGATCCGTCTGACCCCGCTGGCCCGCTGTCGCGGTCGCGTCCTCAGCGCGCGCGGCGAGCCGGTCGAGGGCGCGAGTGTCATCACGGTCCTAGACCCCCACGAGCTCGAGAGGCGCTACGGCCCAGCCAACGGAGGTCCCGACCTCGACGTCCTCGCGGGCGGGGCACCGCTAACAGACGCCCGGGGCGGCTTCGACTTCGAGACGCCCGCCGGGCCCCGCCTCCTCCTGGTCACCGCCCCCGGCCATGGAGAGCGGGTCCTCGCGACCTCCCTCCTCGAAGGCGCCCTCGAGGTTCGGCTCTTGCCCGCTGGCGTGATCGCAGGCTCGATCCATACCGCTAGCGGCGAGCCCCTCGACTACCGCCTCATGACCCTCGTGCCCGCGGGCTACAGCCCCCCACGATCCCTCTACGGACGGGCCCCGGCGCCGCCCCTCGAGGCCGGCCCCACCCGAGCCCTCCCGACCGCCGAGGTCCCGACGGCGGTCTCCTCGACCGTCGCGCGGGAGGGTCAGTTCCACTTCCAAAACGTCCCACCTGGACGCTATGACGTCTACAGCCGAGCGATCGTGTGGGGGAGCTTCACCCCCCGCCTCGTGGCGAGGGACGTCGGCGTCGGGCAGCTCGACGTCAGGGCCGTGTTCGAGCCTCCACCCCAGGCCACCCTCAAGTTCGTGGCCAAGGCTCGCGGTCAGTTGGTCTCGGTGGGGGCCTGCGAGTTCACCGTCTACGGCGCGAAGGGGGAGCGCCTGACGACGGCTCGCCCCGGATCCGAGGGGGAGGTCGAGATCAAGCTCTGGGCCA
>Ga0316204_10002678_pt1 | contig 39221 bp, 32 predicted proteins | sample 6monrhotite_MG_2_FD_205661 | JGI IMG/M metagenome (GOLD analysis project Ga0316204, IMG submission 205661) | Microbial mat bacterial communities from mineral coupon in-situ incubated in ocean water Damariscotta River, Maine, United States -... | ecosystem: Environmental > Aquatic > Marine >...
AAACCAACCGATATGCCGGTTCATTAAATGATCCTGCCAGAATGGTCTCTGGTTTTGCAGGTGTCACGGGGGATGCAGAAGGAGATAACGACATTGTCGTGAGAGGGAATTCCCCACGTGGCATCCTTTGGAGATTAGAAGGAATCGATATTCCAAATCCAAATCACTTCTCTGATAATGGTGCAACTGGTGGGCCAATTAATGCCCTTAACGGTTCAGTTTTGGCGAACTCTGATTTCTTTTCAGGCGCCTTTGCTCCAGAATATGGAAACGCACTTTCAGGAGTGTTTGATGTCAAAATGAGAACTGGAAATAACGAGAAAAGAGAGTATTCATTTTCTGCAGGAGTGATTGGCTTGGACGGAACTTTAGAAGGACCTTTTTCTAAGAACTCTCGAGCATCATATATGGTGAATTATCGATATTCATCAATTGCCCTATTAGATAAAGCAGGTATACTTGATTTTGATGGTATTCCTATATACCAAGACGCAGCATTCAAATTAAACTTCCCAACAAAAAAGGCTGGAACATTCACTCTAATTGGTTTAGGTGGAATGAGTAAAATAGATCAAACAGATCAAAATGATTCTACTGGTGAAGTGTACGGTAGGTATGACTTCAAAGCCAACTTGGGAGTTGCAGGATTAAAGCATACCTATATCGTTAATCCTAAAGTTTATGTGAAGAGTTTCATCTCGGCTTCAACTCAATATAACGGGGGAGAAGGTCAGTTCTTGAATTCAGATTCAGTTTTGTTTTTATCCGAAAGAGAAGGGAATACTGATAACCAATTGAAAGCGCAATCTATTGTGAATTATAAGATGAATAAGAAGAACATCTTTCAAGTAGGTGGTACCTACACTCACTTTAACTACAACTTCTTTTACGAAGATGATTATGATGATGAAGATGGAAATATGACCCGTCATACTAGCTCAAAAGGTGATGCTGATATGCTGCAATCTTTCTTAAGCTGGAAATACAGAATTACGAATGACTTAACAGTGGTGTCTGGGATTCATCACACACATTATCTGCTTAATAATAACTTCAAAGTAGAGCCAAGAGTTGGTATGAAATGGCAAGTGAATCCAAGGCATAGCTTTTCTGCCGGATTCGGTATGCACTCAAAATTAGAATCTCCATCAGTGTATTTATACAATGAATTACAATCTGATGGATCATATAAATATCCAAATAGAGAATTAGATCTTACAAAAAGTACTCACTATGTCTTAGGTTATGGATTTAGAATTTCAGAGAACCTTCACTTAAAGTCAGAGGTGTACTACCAGCAACTGTCGAATATTCCAGTGGCGAAAGATACAGCAGCAGAATCTGGCTTCTTTAGTTTTGTGAATTGGTCCTCAGGGGTACCTGATTTTGAATTGGTAAATGAGGGTACAGGGCGAAATTATGGAGCTGAATTTACCTTAGAAAGATTCTTTGAAAACAACTTCTATTTCTTATTGACCGGCTCAGTTTATAAATCACAGTATAAAGGGTCAGATGGTGTCTTGAGAGACACAAGATATGACGCCAATTTCGCTTCAAATATCTTAGCTGGGAAAGAGTTCAAATTCGGTAAAAAGAAGAATTTAAACAAGACTTTTGGCATCAATACAAAAGTATCATTAATTGGAGGGAACAGATTTACGCCAATTGATTTACAAGCTTCTCAGGATGCCGGATATACCATCAGAAATTGGGATAATCCATGGGGTAAAAAAGCAGAGAATGTATTCTTCATCAACTTAGGATTAACCTACAGATGTGACATGAAAAGAGCTAGTCACTCTTTCAAAATCGACATCCAAAATCTTACAAATAATCAATCTGTTGTTTCAGAATATTATAACAGCAGAACGGGAACTATTGACACAGATACGCAGTTGTCATTCATTCCTAACATCATTTACACAATCAAATTTTAATCATGAAAAAGTTATTCATATTAGGAGCCATTGCGCTCACATCAATTAGCAGTTTCGCACAAGAAGATACGGTACTTACGCGTGCTACACAAGTCAGTTTCTTCTATCCTTTGGGTACCAATGGGGTAGACGCCACTAAATACACCAATAATTTTTCGTTCAACGTACTTTACGGCTTGAATGGCGGTCTTAATGGTGTCGAATTTGGCGGACTTGTAAATTCAAATCTTGGAGCAGTAAGAGGGGCACAATTTGCCGGAATTGCAAACGTAAACGGCTCAACTGCTCATGGTTTTATTGGAGCAGGAATAGCAAATGTGGTGAAAGATTCTTCTAACTCTATTACAGGTGCAGGAATCGCAAATGTTTGCGGCGGAAATTTTGTCGGCTTACAAATGGCAGGTATTGCAAATGCAGTAAAAGGAGATTTCCTGGGAGGTCAAATGTCTGGAATTGCCAACTTAACTCATGGTCAATTCAAAGGGGCACAATTGTCGGGAATCGCGAATGTGAATACAGGTGATTTTACCGGGCTTCAAGGTTCGGGTATCACAAATTTTGTTGGAGGGGATTTACAAGGTGGTCAAATCGGTTTGATTAATAGAGCTAGAAAAATTAAAGGATTTCAAGTCGGATTAATCAATGTGGCGAATGACTTTGAAAATGGCGTTCCTTTGGGCTTAATATCATATGTGAAAAATGGATATCATGCAATCGAATTAGCTGGTGGAGATGCCGTTTATGGTAACTTGAATTTCAAATTGGGTGTTGAGAAACTGTACAATATTTATAAGATTGGATTTGCTGCAAACGGCTCAGAACAATACTTTACTTATGGTTTGGGCCTAGGAACCAAGCTAAACTTCTCTGAGAAATTCGGATTGTCAGTTGAAGGTTCAGCTTCGCATATTGTTCACCAAAATTTCAATCCAAGATTAGATTTATTGAACAAATTGGATGTCAATTTTAGATATGCCTTAGGTGATCACTTCGACCTTTTTGCAGGGCCTTCATTTAATGTATATTTATCGCAGCATGATTCTGAAACTGAAACTTCAGCATTAAATGTTCCTTATTCTTTGTTTACACACAATTGGGGGAATGGTGAAGGGCAAACCTACATGTGGTTGGGTGCAAATGCTGGGATTTGTGTGAATTTTTAGAATTCAAAAACAGGATAACTATCTGTTGGACATTCATCAAGAATTAAAAATTCAGTCTTAAGTTACACAAGTGTATTAAAATCAGTTTTTTTAGATCGAATAAGTTATTCAGAACAATAAGTTGTCATTCAGAACAATATTTTTATTACTCAATTCAGAATGGTTTCTTTTGTTGCGATAACCTTATTTAATAAATTCAAACATCTTGAATGATAGATATTTAATCGTTTGATTCCTATTCTAACTTAAAAGAATAGAATTCGAAATCTTTTCTTATTTTCGCTCCAGATTATTGAACCAAATCTATTCAAATTATGAAAAAACTCTTTACACTTTTAGGCCTCAGTTTGCTGGCCTTAACATCAAATGCCCAAACGGCTGTGAGCCTACCCGGAGCAACAGATGAAGTCCAAGCAACTTATGATTTTGATCTAACCAACGGCTTTACCGTTGAGTATAGAATGTACATGCATACTCTGCAAAACTATAATGCTGGGGTCACTAAAGGGCAAGGAAACCTTGCTGGTCCAATTGATACGTATGTTAATAGCGCCGGTCAATTCACTGTTTACATTGGAGACGGAGTGGCAACCAACCAAATTAATGTTGGGCCTCTTGCTGCCGGGCAATGGTACCATATTGCAATCACAGCTGCCCCTGGCGGAGCATGTGAAGTCTTCATTGACGGAGCAAGTGCTGGAACTTGGACTCATCCAGGTTTAGGAAATTCTGCCAATCCATTAATGATTGGAGATAGACATGATAATGCGACTAACTCTAATGCGGATTACGACAATGTGCGTATCTGGTCGGGAATTAGAACAGCAACAGAAATTAGTGATTATAAAGATCATTGTTTAACGGGAGACGAAACTGATTTAGAAGTTTTATACCAATTTGAGACGGGTACAGGAACAACTGTAACAGATTTAGCAACAGCTGATGGATCACAAGATGGAACTATTATGGGTGGCGGAACATGGGATACAGGATTTCCTTGTGTAGGCCAATGTATCGTAACTGAACAAACAATAACTCAAGCTGATTATTCGGCTATATGTTCGACTTCATCTCCAGTTACCTTGTCTGCAACTCAAGCCGGTTTCTACTATACGCTTAGAGATGATTCAGATGATTCAACTATCGAAGGACCTCTTTTTGCGGATGGATCTGCCATGAATTTCAATACGGGAAATGTTACGACCACAACTACTTACAATGTTTTGGCTGAAGGAAACAAAACTGGTCTAAACTTTGACGGGACTTCTAAATACTTAAATGCTCCTTATATTCCAGAATATAGCTTAACAGATTTCACGGTAGAAGCTTGGGTGAATACCACACAAGCTGCAGGTGGATATCATAGGGTTATCTCCAAAGCAGTTGGTGGTGGACAAAACTATTCTCTTGCTATTAACAATGGCTTTGCTCATATTAGATTTGATGGTGGTTCTGGAAACCAAGCTGAAGGAACAACTTTAATTAATGACGGAACATGGCATCATATTGCGGGTGTTTTTGATGATGCTGGTAACACTATTTCAATTTATGTTGATGGTGTGCTTGAACAACAAACCCCCACAACACAGACTCCTTTCACGGGGACAGAAGATCTTTACATTGGGAGATTTTCTTCAGGTTTCACTAATTATTATCAAGGTGAAATAGATGAAGCAAGAGTTTGGAGTGTACCAAGAACCATAGGCGAAATTGCAGCAAGCATGAATACATGTTTGACAGGAACGGAGCCAGGATTAGTTGCTTATTTCCCAATGAATGAGGGAATTGGTTTAGTTTCAACTGCAGACAACTCTATAAATGGAAATGATGCAGTAATGAACTCAATGATTGCTTCTGACTGGATAATGGGTAGAGATAACTGCTCTTGTTCAGCTGAATTGACAGACATGTTGACGATCACAATCAACCCAATTGCAGAGCAAACTATTACACAAGCTGATTATTCAGCATGTGCAACAGCTGATACGATTGTTACTTTGGCTTCTTCTGAATCTGGCATCAATTATTATTTAAGAGATGATGCAGATGATTCAATTTTAGACGGGCCAGTAGTTGGTACTGGAGCTTCAATTGATTTAGATGCTCCAGCTATCACAGCCACAACATCTTATAATGTTATTGCCACAAGTAACTTAGCAACAGCTCTTGACTTTGATGGAGGAGATGATGTGATAACATTGGGTAATACATTAAGTTCAGATTTAACAGGCTTAACAACATTCACAGCTGAGGCGAATGTGAATTCAGCAAATACTACTGGATTAGGAATTATTGCAGGCAATTACAACTACCCAACGAATAATAATCAAATGCAATTCTTAATTAGAAGAGCAAGTTCGAGATATCAGTTTTATTTAGATGATGGTACTGGTTATACTGGTATTCAAACTGCATTGGGAGTAGTTACTCCAGGAGTTTGGCAGCATGTTGCGGGAACATGGGATGGTACAACTATCAGATTATATGTGGATGGTGTTGAGTTGGCGTCAGACGCATCAATGACAGGTCCAGGGTTACCAGCGACTGCTAATGAAGTAGTTCTTGGAGATAATTCAATTAACGAATCATTTGCAGGATCAATTGATGAAGTGAGAGTTTGGAACATTACAAGATCTCCAGCAGAGATCAATGCAGAGATGACCAACTGTTTATCTGGTTCAGAAACTGGTTTAGTAGCACTTTACGGCATGAATGACGGAACAGGAAGTTCAACAGTATCTGATTTAACAGGTAATGGATATGACGGTACTTTAACTAACATGGATCCGGCTACTGATTGGATTGTTGCTAATATTTGTTCTAATTGTGAATTAGAACTAGCCGACCAATTAACAATAACGATCAATGCTTTACCAACGGTAGATGCTGGAGTGGACATTGAATTATGTGATGACGGAACAGATACTTTAGTAAACGGATCTGGTGCAGACACTTATACATGGGATAACGGTATTACAAACAATACTACTTTCTCACCTTCGTTAGGAACAACAACATATACAGTGACTGGTACAGTGACTGCAACAGGTTGTCAAAATAGTGATGTGATGGATGTGACTGTGAATGCTTTGCCGACAGTAAATGCAGGGGTTGATCAAACAGAGTGTGAAAACACAATGGTTACTTTGACGGGAACTGGAACAGCTGATACTTACGCTTGGGATAACAGTGTAATTGACGCAACTCCTTTCACGTCTCCAAATGGTACAACACAGTATATAGTTACGGGAGAAATCACTCTAACAGGATGTGAAAACACAGATACAGTTGATGTGACGATTAATGATGCACCAACCATTACCAATATCACAGATATTCAATTATGTGCTGGATTAACTGATACTACTTTGACTGCAATGGGAACAGGAGACACTTATACTTGGGATAATGGAATCACAAACGGAGTCCAGTTTACTGCTCCAGCAGGATTAACAACTTATACAGTTACAGCTGAAATCACAGCAACAGCTTGTCAAGCTACTGATGACGTAGATATTTCAGTTGGAACTCTGCCAACAGTTGATGGAGGTTTAGATCAAACAGCATGTGAAGGAACAGCTATCACATTGACAGCAACAGGAACTGGAGATACTTATGATTGGAATAACGGAGCAGCTGATGCGACACCATTCATTCCAGCAATAGGTGCAACTGAATTCATTGTTACAGCAACAATTACGGCTACAGGATGTACACTAACAGATACTGTTGATGTATTGATTAATCCAGCACCGGTTTTTCAAGCAAATGCATCAGAAACTGATATTTGTTTAGGAGACTCAACACAGTTGTTTGGTTCAGGAACAGACATCTATACTTGGTCGTCAGGATTGAATGACATGGATTATGTTTCTCCTTCGATTACTACAACTTATGCGGTTACTGGTGAAACACTTTTAGGATGTACGGGGGTAGAAGCAGTGACAGTTACCGTTCATCCAGCCCTCATTATTGATGCTGGGTTAGACACTGCAATTTGTGAGAATACATCTTACATTTTGACTGGATCAGGAGGAGATTCTTACACTTGGGATAATGGTGTAACTGATGGTGTGGCTTTCACAGCTACAACAGTTGGCTCAACGGTTTATACAGTGACTGGAACCAATTTGATTGGTTGTTCGTCAACAGATGAGGTAACAATAACAGTGATTGAGGCTCCTGTAATCAGTGCGGTGGTTGTGCATGAGAACCTTGGTTCAGATGGTTCAATTGATTTAACAATCACTGGCGGAACAGGGACGTATTCATTTAACTGGGCAAATGCACCAAATGATGAAGACATCATAGGTTTAACTGCCCAGGATTACATGGTGACAGTGAGTGACGGAAACTGTTCAACAGATTCAACATTCACAATTGTTAATGTTGCAGGATTATCAGAAGATGCATTAGCATTCAATGTATATCCAAATCCAACACAAGGAGAAGTGATTGTAGAATTAACTAAAGATTACAAATCAGCTGTATTGAACATTACTGATGCAGCAGGAAGATTAGTTTACACAAATACTGTGAACAACAATAAATTAATCCTTGACTTGAGTAATTATGAAGATGGCATCTACCTGATGACACTTTCAACTAATGAAGGAAATATTGTGAAACGTATTGTGAAGCAATAGTCATTTTAAATAACAATAATCAAGCCCAGTCGTTAGCTCGACTGGGCTTTTTTTGTTGAATAATTGTCATTCAGAACAAAAAATTGTCATTCAGAACATTATTTGAAAATTCCCAAGCATTGTGTTTTTCTTTGGTTTGAAATAACCTTTCAAGGGAGAAATCAATTTAAATGATAGAACTTTTTTCCTGAGATTAATATTAAGAATTATGAAGAAAATTTTTACCCTCTTAGGGTTGAGTGTGATGACCTTGACGGCAACCGCGCAAACGGCAGTTAGTTTGCCAGGTGCCACAGATGAGGTTCAAGCAACTTATGATTTTGATGTGACTAATGGGTTTACTATTGAGTACAAAATTTACATGCACTCTTTGCAAAACTTTAACGCAGGTGTGACAAAGGGAATTACTAATTTGGCAGGGCCATTAGATACCTATTTTAATTCTTCTGGAAACCTAACAGTTTTTGTTGGGGATGGAGTTGCAACTACTCAAATAAATATTCCAGGATTTTCTGCCGGACAATGGTATCACATTGCAATTACTGCAGCACCTGGCGGGGCAGCAGAAGTTTTTGTTGACGGCGTGAGTGCAGGAACTTGGGTCCACCCAGGTTTAGCAAACTCTGTTAACCCTCTCTTAATTGGAGATAGAGATGATAATGCTACGAATTCAAATGCAGATTATGATAATATTAGAATTTGGTCGGGTATCCGTACTGCTGAGCAAATAAATAATAATAAAGATTTTTGTCTAATAGGGTCCGAACCTGGATTGGAATTACTTTACCAATGTGAAACAGGCTCAGGAACAACAGTGTTTGATCTAGCAATAGGAGATGGCGCTCAAGACGGAACAATTTTGAACGGGGGTACTTGGGATGCAGGCGTAAGCTGTATGCCTTTTCCTTGTGTACTTAATGATTACGCATTATTGCAAGCAGATTATAACGAATTGTGCGCTGACGATACTATAGTTGAAATGAGTTCGTCAGATCTTGGGAATAGCTACTACTTGACAGATGCAACTAACGGAGGTGTAGTTGGTTCAAGTAAGTTTGGAACAGGCTCATCTTTAAGTTGGAACACAGGATTAGTTACTGAGACAACTACTTTTGAAGTTGTAGCAAAAGGGCCTTCTGCGGACTATGGTATTGATTTGCCACTTGCGGATGACTATGTCCGATTTGACAATCCGTTTACTTCATATACTAATGCAATTACAGTTGAAGCCTGGGTTAATAATTCTGGAGGTGTATTTCCTTGGGCTGGACAAGCCACTGTTGGAAGTGATAATATGAGCACAAACGTATGGTTGTGGCATGACTTCGGAGCCGGACAAGATTGGCAAGTAAATAATGGGGGAACATGGAATGTTCTGGACTTCCCAGTAATGCCCGCAGGATGGATACATGTGGCAACTGTTGCAGATACAACAGGTATGTACATTTATTATGATGGAGTGCTCGTAGCATCTAACACACTTGGGTTAACTTCTGGCATGATCGATAATCCTGCTTCAATAATTGATTTAGGACAAGATCCGAGATATGCTCCTGGGACTTCATTTAGAAACTCAGATTTAGGATATGATGATTTTAGGGTATGGAATGTAGCGCGAAGCGAAAATCAAATTGCAGAGAATATGAACTGCCTTTCTGGTGTTGAGACCGGATTAGTACATTACACTACTTTTGATGAAGCAATTGGTGTGAACCTTTCATCTGAAGTAGGGCCAAACGGTGAAATTTTTAATAACCCTTCGCCTTGGATCGTTGGTTCAGGCTCTTGCGGATCTTGTTCTCTTACAATGTCTGACAATTTTACTTTAACGATTGACCCAATCGCAGAGCAAACTATTTCTCAAGTAGATTTTGATGCCTGTGTATCAGCAGATACCCTAATTACCTTGTTGGCTACTGAAGCTGGAGTTAGTTATTACTTAAGAGATGATGCTGATGACTCAATTTTAGACGGACCGATTATGGGTACTGGATCCTCAATTGATTTAGATGCACCCGCTATTTCAACGACTACAACATATAATGTATTTGCTGAATATGGTGATGATTCTGCCATTGATTTTGATGGAGTAGATGACTATGTTTCAACTTCAAATTCAACGGATTTAGCTTTTGCAGCAACTAGCTTGATAACAATTGAGTCTTGGGTGAAATTGAATCCTGGGGCAACTAACTATCCTTCTGTGATTTGTAAATACGAACCAAATTCAACTTTCAAAGGTTGGGGGCTTCAATTCAACAACAGTGGTGAACCCGAAATGTATTTAATCGAAAATAACGTTGGGAATTATATTTATGAAACGGCATCAATTGATTTGAGAGACGGCACGTGGCATCATGTTGCTGTTACTTATGATGGTTCTGCCTCTCCGACTGGAATTGTATTTTATATTGATGGTAATCCAATTACGCAGAGTACAAATGCTGCTGGGGCGATAACTGACTTAAGCAATTCAGGTGAAATTCTAATCGGCGGAGGAGTTGATAGCGGTACTCCAGATTATTTCATGGATGGAGCGTTGGATGAAATCAGAGTTTGGTCGGCTGTGAGAACTCAAAGTGAAATTCAAGCTTCAATGCATTCTTGTTTAGAAGGGACTGAATCAAATTTAGCTGTGTACTATCCAATCAAAAATGGCAATGGCACAATAGTTTCAGATGCGGCGACTAATGGTATTGATGGAACAATGACTAATATGGATGCGAACACAGATTGGATTGAAAACAGTATTTGTGGTTCTTGTTCAACAGAGCTTACAGACATGCTGACAATTACCATTAACGCTTTACCAACAGTAGATGCTGGTGTTGATACGACTTTATGTGAAAATGCTTCTTACACTCTTTCTGGTGCCGGAGCTGACACCTATTTGTGGGATAATAGCGTGACTGACGGAGTAGCCTTTAACGTAGGTGCTGCAGGAGCAACTACATATACTGTTACTGGTACTGACGCAAATGGATGTGAAAACACTGATATGGTTGAATTAACTGTTGTGGTTGGTCCAACAATCACAGCCGTTATCACTGATGAACTAGCAGGTTCAGATGGTGAAATTGATTTAACAGTAACAGGTGGGTCAGGGTCTTTTGATTACTCATGGTCTAATGGTCCAACAACTGAAGATATCACCGGATTGGCTGGTGGAAACTATACTGTAACAGTTGATGATGGAAACTGCGCGTTAGATTCTACTTTCACTGTAGGAAGTAGCGTAGGATTTCAAGAAAACACGATTGTATTCAATCTTTATCCAAATCCTACCAACGGAGAGGTGTCAATTGATTTCACTGATGTGATGAGTGGATCAATCTTGAATATTACTGATGCAAGTGGTAAATTAGTTTACACGACTTCAGTTTCTGAGAGCACAATCAAAATTGATTTGAGTACTTATGAAAACGGAGTTTATTTATTGAATTTATCTACACAAGAAGGTAACTTTTTCGAAAGAATAGTGAAACAATAGTTAGCTAATAATTATACAGAAAGAGGCCAATCATTTTTGATTGGCCTCTTTTTTTGTTCTTAGGGTAGGGGTTTTACATTTTGAGTTCGTCTTATTGACAATAAGAAACCAATTTTAACCAATTTATGGTTGAAAAGAATTCAAATGGGTCAATCGTTATTTGAACCATTTGGTTGTTATTTGTGTTATAGAGATACAAAACTTAAAAGCTACTATTATGTCGTATCATATTAATCTAAAAGAGAGAATTCAAAACAATGAGTTGATTGGCTTTGAAATTTTCCAGGATTATCAAGGTAAAGCTGAGAAAATGTTGCTTTACTTTCAGTCTGAGCCTAAGATTAGACCTATCCTTAAAAATAAAATTGAGGAATATAAGGTGATGTTGAAAGACATCAATACTCGCTTTGAGCAAATCACAACAGGCTTTTCACCAATAGCTCATTAGTAAAAAACTAATTAAATTGGCATAATTTTAGTTGTAATCATTGTATTACAATTAAATATCAATGAGTCAATTTTTCAATTATTATCAATTATTAGATGTTTCTACTACAGCATCTACACGTCAAATCAACCTGGCTTACAAGAAGAAAGCGCTTATTTATCATCCAGATAAAAATGGTGGCTCTCAAGTCGCTAATGACATGTTTAAGTTGCTCAACAATGCCAAAGATTGTTTGACAAATCCTTCAGAAAGATTAAGGTACGATTACGAAATTGGGGTCAAATCAAAACCTAATCCGAGGGCAGAATACAAAACTGAACCAGAAGTTGAGTATGTTGTTATCAAAGAAGAGCCTGACCTAAAAGAGACCATTCAACTTGGCTTGGCAGCTCTAGCGGTAGGTTATGCTTTTGGTAGAATCCGTAAATCCAGAAAACCTAATAAAAGAAAGAAGTGATTACCTTTGCAGCATGTCTTTCAAAAAAATTAATCAAGAGTTACTTGAGGTCTTGGCCAATGATGGAGTTGAATCACCTAATGATTTTCAATCAGCAATGATTCCAAAAATAAAGTCGGGGGCAAGTTGTTATGGTTTTGCTGAAAAAGGTGCAGGTAAAACTACTACTGCCTTGATGATGGCATTGAATAAGATTGATTTTAAAGAGCAAGGAGACAATCCGCAGGTGGTAATATTTGCTGAGAATAAAAAGAAGGTCGTAGAGATCGAAGAGAAGTTAAAGGAGCTGACCTACCGAACTGATATTAGAACCTTTTGCATTTATGAAGAAGGTGATTTGACTTATCAAAAGAACACTATTTACCCTGGGGTAGATATTTTAGTAGCTACAACAAAGCGATTTGCTCAGCTCTACTTTCAGAATGGTATCAATTTAAATGAACTGAAAATGATCATAGTAGATGATGCTGAATTCTTGAATCGTGGAACATCTCATACTGATCTTGATCGTATCAACGAGAGTTTGAAAAGCTGTCAATTTGTTTTGTTTGCTGAAAAAGATGATGCGAAATTTAATCGCTTAAACGAGCTGTTTATGCAAAGAGCCATCAAAGTGAAAGCCTAATTTTTTTTCTTCTTCTTTTTCTTTCGATCGAAATTCAATCCATCAATATCCCATTTTCGGTCAGTGACTAAAGTGAAACGAAGTCTTATAAAAAGTCCGTTTGTGTTTGTGAATGTATCACTAGGTGTTAAGATGTGATATCCTGCTTGTAAATGAAAACCGAACAGTCGGTACCCAATCATGGGTGATATGCCATACCTTGTTTCATCAAAATTGGTTCTCAAAACCAAGCTAGCTCCAAAACTCATGTTTAGTCTACCTTGTTTGTACCAATAACCTGTTTCGAATCCTAATGCAGGCTCTTCCCAACCAAAGTTCATTCCTAAGTGAATGCCGTGAACGCTTGCCTTTGTTAGAGAGATCTTCTTGAACATCATTTCTGACCCCAATTCAATTACAGAGGCACGCCCTAGTTCATAACCAATGTATGGTCCAACCTTTCTAACCGAGATGTCTAGAGGCTTTATCTTGAAGTGATTCTCTGCATGCACAGTCTGGAATCCGACCAAGAATAAAAATATTAAGAGAGCTTGCTTCATCTATTGAATAACTCAAAGGTAGCTATTCGTTTCAGAGACTTAATTAAGGGGTTTCCATTTATCCTTCAATTTAGACATTTTCTTTTCATTTTGAAGGTCGTCATTTTCAATATATTCTTCAATAAATCCACACCCAGCGCATATGTATGATGAGATTAAAAATCTTCGAACGCCACCTAAATGTAATCCAGCTCTTTCTCCTTGTTTCATGCGTCCTTCATTTGTGTAAATCTCATGACCATTACATTTAGGACATTTTTTTGTGTTCTTCATGCTTTAAATTTAGGGTTGATTGAATTTAACTCCAATCATGCAAACATCATCAACTTGTTCCAAGCTTCCTCGCCAATTTTCAAAGGTTTCATTCAAAATAGATTTTTGTTTGTTTAGCGGTTCTTGTTGTATGCGCAATAATAATTCTCTTAAGGCTTTGGCTCTAAATTTCTTCCCTTTTTCGCCTCCAAATTGGTCAACATATCCATCTGAAAAAACATAAATGCAATCACCATTTTCTAAAGTGAGTTCGTGATTAGTATAGGGACTAGAGTTATCGTATTTTCCTATTGGTTGTTTGTCGGCTTTGATTTCGATAATGGTGTTTTTTCTTACTATCCAAAGAGGATTGTTGGCCCCGGCGTAATTTAACTTATTCCCTTCTATTGCGCAGAGAGCAATGTCCATCCCGTCTTGAACTTCTTCATCACTCTTCTCAAATTCTTGAATTACAATCTCCCTAGTTTTATCTAGAATGTCTGACGGTTTTACTAATCCATGTTCTCTAACAGATCTGTTCAATGCATTATTACAAACCACACTTACCATTGCTCCCGGAACACCATGTCCAGTACAATCGGCAGCCGCAAAAACTACTTTGCCTTTTTTCTCTTCAAGCCAATAAAAATCTCCTGCTACAATGTCTTTTGGTTTGTATAAAACAAAAGAGTTTGGCAAATACTTTTCAATTATGTGGTTAGGTGGAAGAATGGCGGATTGTATTCGCTTAGCATATTTTATAGAATCAAGAATTTCATTGTTCTTTTCTTCAAGTTCATGATGAGCCATTTCAACTTTTTCTTTTTGGGCTTCAACTTCTTCTTTCTGTTCTTCAATAACTGTTTTTTGCTTTCGGGTAATCTTTAATCGATTGAAAACAAAATACAAGAATCCAGCAATCAGTATCATGCCAACAAAAGCAGCATACTTTAAAACTTCAGCCTTCTTTTTGGCTTCTTGTTCAACACTTAATTCCTTCTCATGTTCAATGTCATCAATCGCTTTTTTCTTTTCATACTCATATTTTGCTTCAAGATTGGCACTAGCTTTTTGGGTGGCTTCATTGTTTAAGCTGTCTCGCATTTCTATGTGCAGTTTGTACATCTCAAGAGCTTTCATTCCGCTCGACTCATGTTCATAAAGTTTACTAAGTAATTCGGCAGATGATTGAATATTATCAGGGAAGCCAATTGATTGGCTCAGCTTAAAACTTTCTTCAGCATGGGCTTTTGATTCAGCAAAAGAGTTTTGATTAAATTCAACTGTTCCCAGGTTAGTCAATACCATTGATTGTCCTTCTAAATCTCCAATTTCAACATATAAGCTTAATGCTTTTCTATAAAACTCAATGGCTTCTTGAATGTTGCCAGATTCTTTTGAGGCGAATGCCAGATTATTTAGTGAATAAGCTTCTCCACCCTTGTCGCCAATCTCTTGCTGAATTGCCAAGGATTTGTCCAAGTAAGAGATGGCTTCTTCAAATTCACCTTCTTTTATATGAACGTATCCAATATTATTGAGAGACATGGCTTCGCCAAATTTGTCTTCAATTTCGGTTCTTAGGGCGAGAGCCATTTCATGATATTCAATCGATTGTTCGTGCTCACCTTGACTTTCATAAATAGAACCAATGTTGTTATAGGTATAGGCTAATCCTTCTTTGTCATTGATGTGTTTGCGCAGGTTAACAGTCCTGTCAAATATTTCTAGTGCTTTTGGGATGTCTCCTTTGTTCAAATAAATTCCTCCTATGTTGTTTAGTAGGATAGCGGTACCCTCAATATCCTGGTGCCTTAGGTGAATATCCATAGCTTGAGTGTAATAATCTAATGCTAAATCTATTTCTCCTTGAAGTTCATAGACTCCAGCAATATTGTTTAATACAACAGCCATCTCATTAGAGTTTTCTTTCTCTTTGAGTAGGTCTAAAGATTTGAAGTGATAACTTAATGACAGATCACTTTCTCCTATGACGAAATTCAAATACCCGAGCCAGCCGTATCCTTCAGCCTGTCCTGATTTATATTCATTTTGTTCGGCTAATTTTACAGCATGTGTGCAGATTTCAATCGCCGTATCAATTCTAGTTTGATAATAATAAAGAGCTAAATAATAGCATGAATTTACTTGAATTGTATCGTGAATATTATCACTAAGAATTATAGACTTTAAACTATCAACGCTCTTTCTTTCTTGTTTACTAAAAGACTGAGAGTGGACTAAGCTAGAGAAACATAAAAGAAAGAAAAGGGCAAAGAGTCTCATGTGTTAAAAGTACTTATAATGTTGGGATTTTATGCTTCATATAAATATAGCAATCTCTACCTTTGCACAAAAATTGACAATGAATAATTCACATCCTTGGCATTCTGTTCAAGTAGGAGAAAATCCACCTCATATAGTTAACGGAATCATTGAGATTCCGAAAAACACAAGAGCTAAATACGAAATAGATAAAGATTCAGGTTTACTGAAATTAGATAGAGTATTGTTCTCTGCCATGCATTATCCCTTTAATTATGGATTTATTCCGCAAACTTATTGTGACGATAATGATCCTTTGGATATTTTGGTATTGTCACAAATCACGGTTGTGCCATTGTGCATAGTTTCAGCCAAACCGATTGGTGTAATGAGAATGTCAGATGGGGGTGAAGCTGATGATAAAATCATTGCGGTAGCAGAACACGACATGAGTGTAAATCATATCAAAGATATTTCAGAATTGCCAGCACATTTTTTTAAAGAGATTAGAAACTTCTTTGAGGATTACAAAAAGCTAGAGAATAAATCGGTAGATGTAGAGAACTTTCATGGAGCAGAAGTCGCCAGAGAAGTAATTGAGCAGAGTATTGTTGATTATAAAAAATTGATGGAATCTAAAGCTTAACCGAAAGGGTAGTGGGGCGGATTCATTATCAATTTAATATTTTGGATGATGACGAAGATGGCGAAACCTGTGCTCGCTAAAAGTAAAATCCATCCTGTAATTTGACGTCCTTTTGTTTTTGGTGGATGCAGCAATTTGATTCCGACAAGACCCAGTACTAATTCTAATAGTATGAATACTAGTTGGATGCTAAATGCCACATTTTCCATGAACCCCCAAACTCCTTTAGCGTAACACCAAACGCAAAGGACTGTTTGTGCAATTAGGATTAAAAGGAATAAAGGTTTTAACAATTTCATCTCTTAAAGATAATCTATATTTGTTGAACCAATTTCAACATGAGTATTACACTTCTATCTTCTCCACTACAAGGGTTTACTGATTTCAGATTCAGGAATGCTCAACATAAATATTTTGGTGGAATCGACACTTATTTTGCTCCTTACATAAGACTGAATGGTAAGCTCGAGATTAAGCCGGGTTACCAAAGAGACCTTGATCCGAAAAACAACAAAGTTCCGGTTCTTCACCCTCAAGTAATGACAAACGACCCTGATGAATTTATGTTTGTTGTGAAGTATGTTCAATCTTTAGGCTATACCGAATTGAATTGGAATTTGGGATGTCCTTACCCAATGGTCACAAAAAGGGGGATGGGATCGGGTTTAATTTGCGAGCCGACGAAAATTGATGCTGTTTTGGAAAAGGTTCATAAGGAATCAGATATTGTAGTCTCTATGAAAATGAGAATGGGCTATGAGCATGCTGAAGAGATTTTAGATGTTTTTCCTGTATTAGATAAATATCCGATAAAGAATGTTGCTATCCATGCAAGAATTGGTAAACAATTGTATAAGGGAGGAGTTGATTTAGAATCATTTCAAAAATGTATTGAAGCGAGCAATCATAAATTGTATTACAATGGTGATATTACATCTGTTGGGACCTTTAAAGAAATGCAAGAAAAGTTTCCTTCAATTGATCATTGGATGATTGGTAGAGCATTGATTGCTGACCCTTTTTTACCCACCATGATTAAAACGGATAGTTCAGAATATCCTGAAAACAGGGTTGAATTATTCAGTCACTTTATCCAAGAACTATTTGAAGGTTATGCCTCAGCCTTATCAGGTAAGAGTCATGTCTTAACGAAGATGACCTCTTATTGGGAATACTTTGCACAAACATTCCCAGATCCCCACAAAACCTATAAGCGAATTAAGAAATCAAAATCGATTGATGCCTATCATGATGCCGTAAAAATCAATTTAGACAGTTTGGGTGAACTATAAAATGATTGCCATGAATATAGCGACCAGGCCCAATATTATGTAGGTAAAAATTACTCATATAAATTAATCTAAAAAGGTACAATATTGGATAGTTTGGAACGTCTTCAACAAAGAGAGTGAAGGGTAACAAATGTCACCAACGTTGAGACAGTAAATACCTACCTTTTAAGAATAAAATAAAGCAATTATGAGCAACTTAAATAAGATTGGATTAGATCAAGAAAAAAGTGTTGAACTAGTGAGTCAGCTGAATGAATTACTAGCCAACTATTCAGTTTTTTATCAAAATGTGAGAGGGTATCACTGGAATGTGACCGGAAGTAATTTCTTTGAATTACATGTTAAATTCGAAGAGCTTTACAATGATTTATTTTTGAAGATTGATGAGGTAGCTGAAAGAATTTTGACCTTAGGCTCGAGACCTTTGCACAGATATTCAGATTATGCAACCAAATCTACCATTAAAGAAAGTAATGAAGGAGCTAATGGATTAAATGCTGTCTCAGAAATATTAGATGCTTTTCAAAATCTGATTTTAAAACAAAGAGAGATTTTGGAATTTGCAGGAGACTTGGGTGATGAAGGAACAAATGCTTTAATGAGCGATTACATCAGAGAACAAGAAAAGTTAGTTTGGATGTATTCAGCTTATTTGGGGAAATAAGTCGCTAACTTAGGGATATGTTAGAGTACAATCTGGTTGGCAAGTCTGTAGCCCATTCTAAAGCAGAGTTTAAAGTAAGAGATACTTCATATGCATTCGGTATTACGCCTGAAGATGAATCGGCCACTCCGGCAGATTTATTGGTGGGCGCATTTGCCGCTTGCGCAATAAAAAATGTAGAGCGTTTTTCAAAAATGATGAAGTTCGATTATGAAGAGGCAAAGGTAGAGGTGAATGCAAAACGACAAGATAAGCCTCCTATGATTAAAGAGATAAACTTTATTCTCAGTATAAAAAGTAATGACCCTAAATTGAACTTGCCTTTACTTCAAAAGAATATTGAAAAGTTCGGAACCATTTACAATACATTGAATCAGGTGTGTGAGCTTAAAGGCGAGTATAAGCTGATGGTCTAATTTTTACTTTTGGTATCTTCAGCTCAAATGACCAAAAAAGAAATTGATAGTTTTTGTCCGAAGGATAAGGAGGAATGGCGCCAATGGTTAGAGAAAAATCATGAGACTAAGAATGCAGTATGGTTAGTCTCTTTCAAGAAAAGCAGTCCGAACCATAATCTCAGTTGGGGAGAGGCAGTTGATGTTGCACTTTGCTATGGTTGGATAGATAGCGTTAAGAAGACAATTGACAATGAACGTTATCAGCAATACTATTCAAAGCGAAAACCAACAAGTACTTGGTCAAGGGTTAATAAAGTGAAGGTTGCCCAATTTGAGAAAGAAGGGCTAATGACGTCTGCAGCAATGAAGACTATTGAAGTTGCCAAGAAAAACGGAATGTGGACAATGCTTGATTCGGTTGAGGATTTAATAATTCCTGATGACCTAGAAGACTCCCTTCAGAAACATCCAACTTCTAAAGACTATTTCTTGAGTTTAAGTAAGTCAATGAAAAAGCAGCTGTTGTACTGGGTGGTTTCGGCCAAACGACCAGAAACAAGATCTAAACGAATTGAAGAAATAGCTTCCAACGCATCAAAAGGTCAAAAACCAAAGCAGTTTTAAAAACAAAAAGCCCCAGTTCTAAGGCTGAGGCTTTTCTACTTGAGAGACTTGGAAGCTCTCTCAAGGTGTCTTAAATGTTTTTGCTCTTCTTATTTGAAGAGATAAAAAAACCCTTCAGAAAATCTGAAGGGTTTTTTGTACTCGAGGCGGGACTTGAACCCGCACGACCCAGAGGTCACAAGATTTTAAGTCTTGCGTGTCTACCAATTCCACCACTCGAGCATCTCACTTAGCTCGTGAAAGCTAAGTGAAAAATCATTGCTACCGAAGCCCGGTAGCAGTGGTTTGGCATTTTTAATGGAGTTTTACTCACATCTAGAGCGGGAGACGGGGCTCAAACCCGCGACCTCCACCTTGGCAAGGTGGCGCTCTATCAGCTGAGCTACTCTCGCTTATATCTTTTTCGCAAATGCGCTAATTTCAGTCTTTTTCCTAGAATCAACTCTTTGACTCATTTTCGGGAGGGCAAATATAACACTTCTTAATGAATTGCAAAATTCTTTTACGCAACTTTATTGATAAATGTTTAGAATTTTCAAAAGAAGAAACTATTCAGCTTGGAATCAGTCCTTTTGATGTTTCTGATAAAGATTATAAATCATTCCGTCTGAAAGTCCAATTTTAGGAACAAACACCTCTTTGGTTCCGATTTCGTTGAAAATGAACTCATAAATCTCACATGCGGGAACAATTACATCAGCTCTATCCGGCTTTAAGTTGTATTCAGAAATACGCTCTTCTAAATCTAACTTTCTAAGTTTTTTAGATAGGTCTAGCATCTCAGATACTTCAATGGGTTCGGACGATTTCATCCCCATCAATTTGTGCAATTTATTGATATTTCCTCCTGTGGCGAAAGTCATGAATTTATGACCCTTTTTGAGATACTTGTTGATCCAATCAGCCAATTCTTCCCAGCTTTGACGATTTACTTTTCCCTTCAATATTCTGATAGTCCCAATCTTGAATGACTGAGCAGCTACCTTTTCTCCTTTTTTAAATATTGAGATCTCTGTTGATCCACCACCCACATCAATTACAACAAATGGGTCTTTTTGATCAAACTCCATTAAAAAGAAGGTGGATAGAATTAATTTAGCTTCTTCAGAACCTTCAATTATCTCAATATTAACTCCAGTTTCTTTTTTAATTTTCTTTTGAACTTCTTTACCATTAGAGGCTTCTCTCATAGCCGAAGTTGCACATGCTCTAAGTTCTTTGACTTCAAAAACTTCAGAAATTAACCTGAAAGCCTGCATTGATTTTGAGAACTCAGTAAACTTAGATGAAGATATTTTACCACTTTCAAATACTTCAAGACCTAGCCTTAAAGGGATTCTGGTGTAAGAAATTTTCTTGATAAAATGTCTTTTTCCTTCTAATTCAATCTCTCCAATTAAAAGTCTAGCAGCATTGGTCCCTATGTCAATTGCTCCGAATCTCACTTACTAATCTTTTGTAAAAAATAATTGTAGGTCTCTGTTTGTGCATTATAAGGAACAATGTCTCCGCCTTCATATCTGTGATTGGCCTGTTCTTTATCAATGATTCTTGACTTTGTGTTATCGTTCAAGCAGGCTTCAATCATAAACTTCAGATCCTTCTGAATTTTGCTATCGTAAATTGGAGTCGCAACTTCTATTCGTCGATCTATATTTCTTCCCATCCAATCGGCTGAAGAAATGAAGTAGCGTTCTTTGCCACCATTTGCGAAAATCATGATTCTTGAATGTTCTAAGAATCGACCAACGACACTTCTTACCACAATGTTTTCTGACAGTCCTTTCACGCCAGGTACAAGGGCACAAATCCCTCTAACAATTGCGTAAACCTTAACTCCGGCTTTTGAGGCTTCATAGAGTTTCTTGATCATTTTAGCATCCACCAAGTTGTTTATCTTGAGGTAGATGTAGGCTTCATCACCATTGTTGGCGTTCTTAATTTCCTTATCAATTAGGCTAGATAATTTTCTTCTAGTATTAAAAGGTGACACAATCAATTCTCTGAAAACTGAACGATCAAAATTGTTCTTGAATATTTTAAATACTTTGTCTACTTCTTTTGTGATCCCAGGATCAGCAGTTAACAATGAACAATCAGTATAAACATTAGCCGTTCCTTCGTGGAAATTTCCAGTCCCGATATGAGCTATTGTTTGAATCTTTGTTCCACTCTTTCTTTTGATTACAAATAGTTTGGAGTGTACTTTCAAGTTTTGTACGCCGAAAAGAACAGTTACCCCGTTCTCTTCTAAGTGGTTTGACCAATTGATATTGTTCTTCTCATCAAATCGTGCCAAGAGCTCAATTACAACTAGTACTTTTTTACCGTTTTTTGCAGCAGATATTAGTGCATTGATAATTTGAGAATTCTTAGCAACTCTATAAAGGTTAATCTTAATAGATGTGACTTTAGGGTCAATCGCAGATTCTCTCAAAATGTCAATGATTGGTCTGAATGATTGGTAAGGATATGTCAATAAAATGTCTTTGTCAAGAACAGTTTTAATGATTGATTTATTCGAATCTTGTAATAGCGGATGATTCAAAGGAGTCATCTTATTATATACAAAGGTAGAGTTTCCGAAATCAGGGAAGCCCATGAAGTCTTTGAAGTTATGATAACGTCCGCCTGGAATAATGTTCTCTCCAGCTTTAAGGCCTTGTACACTCATTAGGTAGTTTAGCATATCTAATGGCATAGCGCTATCATATACGAATCTAACGGTCTCACCTTCTTTACGCATGTCAACACTGTCCTTCATTTTTTCAAGGAAACTCTTTGAAATGTCATCATCTAAATCGAGCTCTGCATCTCTCGTAATCTTGAAAGTGAAGGCTTCAATTTTGTCAAATGAGAAAATGCTAAATATTTCAGAAAGATGAAATCGAATAATATCATCTAACAAAATGATCTTCTTAACATCCGTTCTCTTATCTCCTGGTATTATAAAGAATCTCGAGATATCACTCGGAATTTGAATTAGAGCAAATTTGGTTTTCGTTTTTTCATAATCAGTCATCTTAATTGCCAAGTAAATTCCTTTATCCTGCAAGCGAGGAAAAGGTCTTTTTGAAGACAACATGATAGGAACTATCTGAGGACGAACTGTATCGTGGAAAAATTCTGAGATTGATTCAGACTCTTCTTCTTTTAAGTGACTCTCATCTGTTTGAAGAATGTGTTTTTCTCGTAAGCGTTGAAGAATTTTCTCATAAGAAAGCTGAAACAAGGTTTGTTGCTCAAGAACAACCTTTTTGATTTCTTTAAGCAACTTACCGGGTGAACCTTTAAAGCCTTCAACCTTTTTCGCTCCGAGTGCATCCATTCTTCTAATAGTCGCAACACGAACTTTGAAAAACTCATCTAAGTTATTTGAATAGATTCCTAAAAATCGGATTCTTTCTATCAATGGATTTGCTGGGTCTAGAGATTCTTGAAGAACTCTTTCATTAAATGATAACCAGCTTAATTCTCTATTAAATAAATCCATTCGAAGTAATTTCAGAAGTGCCCTAAAATAAAAATACCAGCTAAAATTAGAATCTTAGCTGGTATTTTCACCTCAAAAAACTATGTTTCCATGAAAAAACAGTTCAAAGATAATACAGCTTTTTTAATCTCCAAAGTATTTTAACTTTTTTTATTGAATTAAAAGATTACATCCTCTAATGTCTGAGGTATCAAATCGACCCAAAATTTCGAAAGAGTCCCCTTTTTGTCTCCCTAGGTCTTGAGTTTCGATAAATGAGCAGCTAAATACATTCGCTAAATCTATAACATTCACTCCGCCCGATTTTCCTTGAGAATAAGAGAAGGGGTCAGTTTGTTCGCGAATCAAGACCTTCATCCAAGCAGGTGCTTTGAATATTCCATGACCGCTTGAGTATGCCTGTGAAAGTAGCTCCGTCATTCCGTATTCTGAATGAATCGTTTTTGTGTTGAGAGCGGCACATAGTTTATCGTGCATCTCAGCTTTCGTGATTTCTTTTCGTCTACCCTTCATTCCCCCGGTCTCCATGATAATGCAATGAGATAAATCTACCTTATATTTTTCGGCCAAATCTAAAAGCGCATATGAAACTCCGAATAAGATGATTTTCTTTTCATGCTTTCGTGCTTCAATGATCTGACATAATTTGTCAAAATCATTCATGAATAAACCACTATCTTGATCTTTTGAGTGAGTGATTAAATAATCAACCATATAAATTAAAGAAGAGTGTTGATTCTCCATGTATGAAGGCAACAAGCCGAGAATAATGAAATCTTCAATGTGACCATAAAAGTGTTCGAAGGCCTTGATAAAACTCAGTTCATAAATGGTAGGGTCAAGAATGAAATGCTTACTCTTCGTAGTTCCGGTTGTCCCTGAGCTATGAAATTCAAGTTTAGGTTCACCTTTGCCTGTAATTACCTTTTGATTCTTGAAAAAAGAAATGGGTAAAAATGGGATGTCATGTATTGTTTTGACTTCGATATCTCTCTTCGAAAGTTGACAATATGATCTGTAAACTGAGTTGTTTTCATATTGAAAATGGAACAATTGAATAGCATATTTTTCAAACTCTTCAGAGGATGAAATATTAAAAATGTTTTTGATATCAAAAGGTAATTCTGTCAGCAATTGTAGGTTCAATGATTAATGGTTATCTTAGTCCTAAATCTGGCAAAGCCATATTCAGCACATGAAGTTAAAAACAAAAATAAGTCTATTTCTACTCTTAGGGCTAATTTTATTTGGTTTACAAGGATGCTTTAAAAGCGAAAATTATCCTCTTGAACCAATAATTTCAAATCCTCAAGTGACTTTGTTGGGTGATTCGGCAAGGGTTTCTTTTGACTTCACTGATGGAGATGCCGATCTTGGATTACCAGATGGTGACACCTTGGGTATTTTTGCACCCGATTCTTTTTACTACAACAATATCTATCTTAGTTATTATGAAAAAGATGATGTTTTAGGCTGGGTTCCCGGAGAAGATTTGGAGGGTGAGCCCGTAAAGTTTAGATATAGAATTAAACCCATACAAGTTTCAGATAATACCGAAGGGATAAAAGGGAGAATTGATGTGATGGTTGAACCAACATATAAGAACAATCTGTCTCCGAATTCAGATACAGTTAAATTCGAAATATTACTGATCGATAAAGCGCTTAACCACAGTAATCTTCTAGAGACAGAAGAGGTTATTAGCTTATAAAGAAATAGTCATGCTCATCTATATTTTATCAAGGTCTTCTGAGCTATACTCTACAAAAAGAATTTATAAAGCAGGAACAAGGTCGCGGCATAACGTGAGGGTGATCAATTATCTCGAGTGCGATATCATTGTTGAAAACGGAGATTATAAGATCATTTATGAGCACGAAGAACTCCTTAAACCAGATTTTGTAATTCCGAGGATTGGAGCTTCAGTCACATCTTATGGTTGCGCAGTGGTTCGACATTTTGAAGTGATGGGTGTGCGAGTTTTAAACTCTTCAGCCGGCATTTATGAGTCAAGAGATAAGTTTAGATGTCTACAACAATTGAGTTATGAAGGCATTCAGGTTCCGATTACTTATCATTCTTATGACTTGTATTATGCTGAACGCATTGTGAGAACAAAGTTAGGTTATCCATTTGTTTTTAAGGTATTAGAAGGTACTCATGGTGAAGGAGTTCATTTGGTGAATGATGAAGAAGAACTGCACAATAAATTTTATGAGTCACAAGCAAAACATGAAAAAATATTGTTGCAAGAATTTATTTCAGAGTTTAAAGGAAAAGATCTCCGAATCATAGTCATTGGAAATGAAGTGGTCGCATCAATGATGAGAATAGCTCAAGAAGGAGATTTTAGATCAAACATCCACAAAGGGGGTAAGGGGGAAAACGTTCCGATTTCTGCAAAAGAAAAAGAAGTCGCCTTAAAGGCAGCAAAAGTGTTAGGTCTAGGAATGGCCGGAGTTGATATATTGAGGTCTAGTAGAGGCCCTTTGATAATTGAGGTGAATTCATCTCCTGGGATAGAGGGAATTGAAGGAGTGACTAAAATAAAAATAGCTGAGAAGTTAATTGAACATATTGAAAATTCAGAAAGATGAAAATTGCAGGAAAAACAATACGAAAAAACGGATTGACTAGGATTGAAATTCCGATTGCAAGACTACCTTCCAATACACCAATTGATATGGTGGCACATTGTTATCGATCTAAAAATGATGGTCCAACTTTTCTTGTTTTAGGCGGAGTTCATGGAGATGAGGTAAACGGAATTGAAATAGTTAAAAGAGCTGAGCAGCAAAAAATGTTTGCCGATTTGGTGAAAGGAACTGTGATTTCAATTCCTCTTTTGAATGTATACGGATTCATTAATTTTTCGAGAGGATTGCCTGATGGAAAAGATGTTAATCGTTCTTTCCCAGGTAGTAAAAATGGATCATTAGCATCAAGAGTTGCTCGTACATTAACTGAGCACATTCTACCTCATGTTGATTTTGCAATTGACTTTCACACAGGTGGGTCAGCAATTTATAACTATCCGCAATCAAGAGTTTTTAGAGATGATCCTGCTAGTATTGAGCTTGCCAAAATGTTTGGTATGCCACACATGATTAAAGGAGGTTTGATTTCTAAATCACTAAGAAAAATCGCACACGGAATGGATATTCCAATGATAGTTTTTGAAGGGGGAGAATCCTTGAGGATGGATGAGTTTTCGATTTCTGAAGGTATCAGAGGAATTGAAAGAGTTTTGATTGCCAAGGGTATGAAAGAAGGTAAGATTCCTGATGTGCATGAGGTTGTGCTTGAGAGTAATAGTTGGTTGAGAGCGTCACGATCAGGAATGTTGAAATGCTTGAAAGTCTCTGGAGATTATGTTATGAAAGGAGAAATTTTAGGAACTGTTTCAGGACCTTATGGTAGATTTGAAATGAAGATAAAAGCGAAGAAGACGGGAATGATCTACGGACATAATAATAATCCGGTAGTTAGTCAGGGAGACGCTATTTTTCACATAGGATACGAATCATGAAAGTTGCAGTTACAGGAGCCACAGGGCATTTAGGAAATGTTGTATGCAGAATTTTGGTAGATAAAGGTCATGAAGTTCAGGCCTTGTATCGTTCGGAGTCGTCAGCTCTTGACGGCCTAAACCTTACATTGCACAAAGGAGATTTATCAGACAGAAAATCACTTGAAGAACTGATGTCAGGTTGTGATTATGTAGTACACTCAGCTGGGTTGATTTCAATTTCGGGAGGGCAAGATGGATTAGTGGATAAGGTAAATGTTGAAGGAACGAAAAATGTTTTGGAGACTGCAATCAAATGTGGATTAAAGAAAATCATTCATATTTCATCCGTACACGCATTAGTGCCTCCGAATCATAATACACCAATGAATGAAAATCATATTTATAAATCAGAAAGAGATTATGCCTATGATTATTCAAAAGTGAGAGGTGAAAAAATCATGTTAAAAGCTTTTAAAGAAGGTAAGATTGAAGGCTGTGTCATTCGTCCGTCACTTATCGCGGGTCCTTTTGATTTCAGGCCGTCAGAAATCGGTAAAGGTCTGATTGATTATCGAAATGAAAAAATTCCAGTAGTTGCCCCTGGTGGTTTTGATTTTGTGGATGTAAGGGATGTAGCAAAATCAATTGTATCAGCCATTACTAAAGGACAAAATGGAGAGGCATACATGATTAGTGGGCAATACATTTCAATGAAAGAACTCACTTTATTTATAGAAAAGGCAGCAAGTGTTAAGGTGCCGAAAAGAGTGTTGCCTTTTTGGGTCATGCGAACCTCACTTCCGTTTGTGAAAGTTTATGGTAAGCTTCGAGGTGCTGCGCCTATTTTTACAAAAGAATCAATTGCCGCACTGAAAAATGGACATCCTAATATAGATTCTTCAAAGGCTAAAGATCATTTGGGTTATTCTTCTATTCCGGTGTTAGAGACATTAAAAGATTTTTACGAATGGTATGATATCAGCCAAAACAAATAAGGATGAGTGTTTTTGAAATAATTTGTTTTGCTTGGTTGGGAATTGCTGTCGCAGTTCACTTTACAATGTTTTACGTCACCGCTCCCTTTGGACGTCATACCTCAGAGAAATGGGGTCCAATGGTCAATAATAAATTGGCTTGGATAATAATGGAGTTTCCTTCTTTAGCTATCATGACTTATTTTCTTGTTTGGGGAACAAATTCCCTAAACAGCTTTGCTTGGGTGGTTTTCGCACTTTGGATATTTCATTATTTCAATCGCACATTTGTTTATCCCTTGCGCATTAAGCCGACTTCAAAAAAAATGCCTTTGGCAATAGTGGCAAATGCCATTCTTTTTAACCTGGTGAATGCAGGTTTGAACGGGTATTTTTTGGCTGAAATAGCGACAGTAGGTGACTATGATCAAAGTTGGTTAAGTTCGCCATCCACCATAATCGGATTGCTCATTTTCTTCATTGGATTAAGTATTAATTGGAGGTCAGATCATATTTTAATCAATCTGAGAAAGCCAGGAGAAACTGGTTATACGATTCCTCAAAGATTCTTATTTAAATATGTTTCATCACCCAATTTGATGGGAGAGGTAATTGAATGGATTGGGTTTGCGGTGGTTGCCTGGAACTTGCCAGCTTTAACCTTTGCAGTGTGGACCTATGCTAATCTTGTGCCGCGAGCAAAAAATCACCACGATTGGTATCACAATAAATTTGAAGAATATCCGAAAAAGAGAAAAGTTATCTTTCCTTTTATTTATTAACTACTCTGAAGCAGTATTGTGAGGTTGAGCCAAGATGCTTACGAAATCTTTATCAAAGTTCATTTGTCCGTATTCTCCTTCATAAGCCGTTTTTGTTCTCACCCAATATTTGGTCACGTCTGTATCTGACCGAATACTAGAAGGTGGTCTGTCGGTAAAATAATAGCTTATGTGAGGCGCGGGCATTTTAGTTATTGAAAGAGGTAGGCAAAGTATGTCATAGGAATTATTGTAGTAAGAATCAGAGTAGATATACTTCTCTATTACCAAAGGGTCTTCTGTATCATTTATCAGAAATCCTTGGCTGGCTGACATGCTTAGCTTCAAAGTGTATCCGTTTGAAAATTCATAGTTGGGAGCTCCATAAACTAAGTACTCACCAAAGTCGTTTGTATTCTTAATAATAACAACTCTTCCGGCACCCAAAACCATCATGAAGCCAACTACGAATCCGGCGATAGCCGCAACAACTCCGCACGCTTTTTGCGGCAATTTAACAGCTCTGAGAAGTTTATAAAAGATTAAGATAACTAGTGCACCACAAATGATGGCCGCTACAATTCCAATCCACAATGATAAAAGCATAGAAATATCGTTAAAGACAATCTAAAAATACGAATTCTAAAGAATTACGAAGAGGGTGGCTGAAATTAATAAAACAGCAACTGATACAACTAATACCTTTTCAGTAAAAGAGATACGCCTTTTACTTTGAAACATATTGTCAAATAAATAGGATACGACTTTAGTCATTTTTTAGTAGCTGTTCATTTTTGTAACGATTGTGAATACAATTGTCACAGAGAGTTTCTATGCAATAATACGGCTATTTTAAGTCAGAGGTTTGTTCAATTTTGAGATTTTATTGACAATAAATTGAGTAAAAGGCATAAGTTTTTGATTGCCAGTATTTAATCGGTTGAGAAGTTTTATTTATTTTATTTTGAAAGTATACACCCTGTTGGCATACTGTACAGAATAGAGCCCTGCTTTTTGATTTTTGGTGTCCAATTCTTTTGCGAATCCTCTTTGAATGATATCCTTTCGGTCATTGTAAAAAACAAAATGTTGTTCATCATTGAAAATTACCTTATTCTTTTTTCGCTTATACTTCGCTTTAGCTTTCTTCTTTTTGACTTCAATACTTATGGGGTCTGACGGATAGAACTCGTAATCAATATTGGCTACGACTACTCTGAATTCATTTATGCCTTTATTCAAAAAAGGAGTTAATTTAAATTGATATTTATCTTTTTCAAGGATATTAAAATTGGGTCCAATCTTAATCCATTCTCCCCATTTGTTTTGCTCTACCTGTGCCCAAAGCCGGATGTCAGGAAAGTTTTGGAGTGTTCTCCAATGAATAATGTTATTGGTATCAATCTTCACATCTTCAACAGGAAGAATCTGTTTGGGGAAAAACTGATTTGGATTAATTATTCTTAATTGGCACTTGTTGCTATAATGAATTTGAACATCAACTTTGTCATAAATCTCGAGCTTGTCTTCTGCATTTATGTTCAGTTCAAATTGATCGATTTCAATCTTTTGGAGCTTGCTTGTGTTTACTATCACTGAATCAAGACAATTGCATTTTTGCCAAGGTGAGATTTGGTTTTTACGACATTGAATCTTCAGTTTGTCTCCTCGGTAAAAGCCTTCAAAAGTCTTTAACTGGTTTGTATTTTGAGCAAACGTTATGGACGTCAAAAAAAGCAACAATAAAGATGATAAATGACGTCTCATTGTGCTAAGATAAGAAGTTCACAACTTCTAAATAAAACTCTTTTGGTGCTTCGGCATGAATCCAATGACCCGATTCTTCAATAGTATGAATCTCTGAATTTGGAAATTTAGCAGCTATTTCAGGATAGTCAGAGTCAACAATGTAATTGCTTTTTCCACCTCTCATAAATAGCGTTTCAGTTTCAATTGTATCAAATTTAATTTCCTCTATGATGTCATAAATCTTATCGCTCAAAACCGGAATATTAATTCGCCATCCGAGTTGTCCTTTTTCAACCCAGTACAAGTTTTTAAGTAAGAACTGACGCACCCCAATTTCTTCAATATAATTTGCCAGTTGTCTGTCGGCCTGACCTCTACTTTTGAATTGGCTTAAATCTAATGCGTTTAATCCTTCAAGAATTTTCTCATGATGCATTGGGTATTGCTTATGCCCTATGTCAGCCACAATCATCTTGTTAATTAATTCAGGATATTTGACCGCGAAGCCAATAGCCGTTTTACCTCCCATGGAGTGTCCAATGATATTGATTTTATCCAAACCTAAATCAGTAACAAGTTCATGAAAGTCTGACACCATCAAGTCATAACTGAAATCGTCAGAATGAGGAGATCGACCATGGTTTCTTTGGTCGACAAAATAAACTTGATATTTTTCAGCAAATTTTTTACCCAAAGTTTGCCAATTATCAGATGAACCGAATAATCCGTGTAATATAAATAAAGGTTCTCCTTCTCCTAAAACTCTATAATGTAACTTCATCAGACAACCAGTAGTTTTTTATACATATTTACTGAATTCTCAAGCCCTAAATAAATGGCATCTGAGATTAAGGCGTGTCCTATTGATACTTCTAAAAGTTCAGGAATCTCAGAAGCAAAATAGTGTAGGTTATCAAGACTCAAATCATGCCCTGCATTAATTCCTAATCCATTTGCCAAGGCAACTTTTGAAGATTCTACATAAGGTTTAATAGCTCCGATCTTATTCTCTGTATACTGCTCGGCATAAGGTCCTGTATAGAATTCAATTCTGTCGGCACCAACAAGAGCAGCATTTTCAATCATTTTTGGGTCCGTTTCAATGAACAAAGAAGTTCGTACACCTAAAGATTTTAATTCAGATATAATATCAGTTAAGTAATCTTTGTGTTTTATGGTGTCCCAACCAGCATCTGAAGTTAAGACATCTTCTGCGTCAGGAACTAAAGTAGCCTGATGAGGTTTGTAATCACGAATCATTTGCATAAAGCGCTCATTCGGTTTCCCCTCAATATTAAATTCAGTGGTTATAATGGGTGCTATTTCTTTCACATCATTTAAGGTGATGTGACGTTCGTCTGGTCTTGGATGGACGGTAATGCCATCTGCTCCAAAATTTTGGCAATCAATTGCTGCCTGAACAACACTCGGATACTTTCCTCCTCTTGCGTTTCGAAGGGTAGCGATTTTATTAATATTTACACTTAGCTTTGCTGGCATAGGATAATAAATTGTCAATTTTGATTCAAATTTATGATACTTAGAACAATTATTGGTTACATTAGTTGTTATAATTAAAGAATTAAATCAAGAGTAAAAAAAATGCGAGCAGAAGAACTTATATCTGACATTATTCCACCACTGAAATTTACCGAAACTGGTGAACGTGCAATGGATTGGATGAACGAACTCAGAGTAAGCCACTTACCGGTTGTTGAAAACGGTGAGTTCATTGGTTTGATTTCAGAAAATGAGGTGTATGATATGCCTGATCCTTCTGAAAGAATTTGTGATTGCTTTTCTAATTTACCCAAGCCATTCATTTATGCTGATCGTCATGTTTATGAGGTCATGAAAATGATTGCTGATTTAAAAATTACGGTAATTCCAATTCTAGATCAGGATAATCAGTATTTAGGATGCACTGATTTATTGTATTTAATGTCACAAATAACAGCCGTGAATTCTATCAAAGAATCTGGTTCAATTGTAGTTTTGTTGATGAATACACATGATTATTCTTTGACTCAAATTGCAAGAATTGTTGAAGAGAATAACGCCAAGGTTTTAAGTTCTTTTATTACTTCTAAAGAAGACACTACTGAGATTGAGGTGACGCTAAAAATCAATGCAGATAATATTGACCGGATTCTACAAACCTTTACAAGATATGATTACACCGTAAAGGCAACTTTTCAAAAAGGAAATTTTCAAGATGATTTGAAAAAGAGATATGATGAGTTGATGAACTTTTTGAACATGTAATTATGCGCATTGGTATCTACGGTCGTTCATTTGATGATTCATTCATTCCTAACATTCAAGTATTGTTCAACACCATCAGGTTGTTTGGGTGGGATCTAAGCATTTATGAGCCGTTCATGGCTTATTTACAGCCGCGAATTAGCATGGAGGATGATCCACAATTATTCTCAAAGTACAATGAAGTTAAAGGAAATGTAGACATCATGTTGAGTATTGGTGGTGACGGGACCTTTCTTGAGACCGTAAACGTGATTAGAGATTCAGAAATTCCAGTTTTAGGTATCAATACAGGGAGATTAGGTTTCTTGGCTTCTACATCAAAAGATAACATCAAAGCGGCCCTGCAAGATATTTATGACGGTAGGTATAGATTACAAACTAGATCATTATTAACCTTGGTTACTGATCAAGGATTATTTGGTGAAGAGAACTTTGCTCTAAATGAGCTTACTGTACATAAGAAGGAAACATCATCAATGATCACGATTCATACTTATATCGGAGATCTATATTTAAACTCTTATTGGGCAGATGGATTAATTGTTTCTACGCCTACAGGCTCAACTGCTTATTCTTTAAGTTGTGGAGGTCCTATTATGGTGCCGGGCGCAAAAGATTATGTAATTACTCCAATCGCACCTCACAATTTAAATGTGCGGCCAATTATAGTTCCCGATTCCAGAACTATTCGGTTGAAAATTGAAGGTAGAGGAAGAGATTTCTTATGCTCTTTAGATTCCCGATCAGTTACCATTGATTCTTCAATTGAATTGATTGTCAAAAAAGCAAGCTTTCAAGTAAACGTAATCCAAACAGAAGGTCAAAATTTCTTAAACACCATAAGAAATAAGATGATGTGGGGATTAGATCGTAGAAACTAAGTTTTCAGTTCAAAATCTTTCTGGTATTTCTTTAAAATTTGTTGTTAATAACTCCAAAAAGTAAATTTCGACCTTGGGAAAATGATTCTTAAATTTAGTATAGTTGATTACCCAACCAATTAATAAACGCTCTTACATATATGGCTAAGAAAGCTACAAAGAAAAAAATATTCGTGCTTGACACATCAGTATTATTGTTTGACCACGACTCTATTAATAATTTTAAAGAAAATGATGTCGCAATTCCAATTACAGTATTGGAAGAATTAGACAACTTCAAAGTCGGTAACGATACCAAGAATTTTCAAGCAAGAGAAGTTATCAGATTACTGGATAAACTTTCAGGTGATGGCAAAATGGACGATTGGATAAGCCTAGGTAAGAATAGAGGTAAAATTAAAATCGTGATGTCAAATCTTGTGAACGGACGTGATGCCGAAGCAGTTTACGGCAGAGGTAAAAACGATCACAAAATAATCAATGCCGCTATTACTCTGGCAGATACTATGACTGATCATCAAGTCATAATGGTTACCAAGGATATCAATCTAAGGCTTAAAGCCAAAGCTATAGGATTGATTTCAGAAGATTATCTGACAGGTAAGGTTAAAGATGTTCAGAAGATGGATGATGGTTTTCCCGTTGTCGATATTACTGACGCCATGACGATTACTGACCTTTATAAGAAAGGGAGAATTGATGAAGCGGGCTTGTTGGGGGATAAGAAAGTTGCCAATGGTTACTACATCTTGAATAATGGAAAAGACTCTGTTCTTGCCCGATATGATGAAAAGGATAATTATATAGAAAGAGTAGAAAAAGAGTACATCTATAGTGTTAAGCCTAAGAATGCTGAGCAAGCATTTGCTGTAAATGCACTTCTGAATGATGATATTAAACTTGTAGCACTTCAAGGTGTAGCCGGAACGGGTAAAACATTATTAGCTCTTGCTTCAGCATTGGAACAGAGGTCAAAATACAATCAAATTATATTGGCAAGGCCGATTATTCCATTGAGTAACAGAGATATCGGATTCTTACCTGGAGATGCAAATGAGAAGATAAACCCTTACATGCAGCCTCTTTGGGATAATTTGAAGTTTATCAAAAGTCAATTCAAGCCAACCGAGAAGAAAGTGAAAGTGTTAGAAGAGATGGAAGAATCGGGTGAGCTTTCAATAACAGCTCTGGCATTTATCAGAGGTCGATCTCTTTCAAACGTAATGTTCATTGTTGATGAAGCTCAAAATCTTTCGCCTCATGAGGTGAAAACAATTATTACACGTGCTGGAGAAGGAACCAAAGTTGTGTTTACAGGAGACATCAATCAAATTGACACACCATATATGGATGAAGAATCTAATGGTTTAACTTATCTTATTGACAGATTAAAAGGACATCCGTTATTTGCTTCAGTTAGATTAGAAAAAGGAGAAAGATCAGAGTTAGCTAACTTGGCAAATGACTTGCTATAGGTCGGCACTGCTTTCTTGAATATTATTAAAGAGCAAAGTCTTATGGCTTTGCTCTTTTGTCTTTCATCTAATTATTATCTTTACCGCCTAAATTAAATCATCATGCCAAAGAATTTTGTAGAAGAACTAAGATGGAGAGGAATGTTGCAAGACATAATGCCAGGAACTGAAGAATTACTTGAAAAAGAATTAGTGACTGGATATGTTGGCTTTGATCCTACTGCAGATTCTTTACATGCTGGGAATTTGATTCCAATCATGATGTTGAAACATCTTCAGAGAGCAGGTCACAGACCAATAGCATTGGTTGGTGGTGCAACTGGAATGGTAGGTGATCCTTCTGGAAAATCAGACGAAAGAAACTTGCTTGATGAAGAAACTTTAGCAAAGAATATTGCTGGGGTAAAAAGTGTTTTGGAAAGATTTCTTGATTTCAATGATTCTGAAACAGGCGCCGTTATGGTGAATAATTATGACTGGATGAAGAACTTTTCATTCATTGAATTTATCAGAGATGTTGGAAAGCATTTGACAATAAATTACATGTCGGCTAAAGATTCTGTGAAGAAGAGAATTGAAACAGGGATTTCATTCACCGAATTCTCATACCAATTACTTCAAGGTTATGATTTCTTGCACTTGTACAGAGAGTTTGGATGTAAGCTTCAAATGGGAGGTTCTGATCAGTGGGGAAATATTACAACCGGAACAGAGCTAGTAAGAAGAATTGATGCAGGAGAAGGTTTTGCTTTTACATGCCCTTTAATGACCAAAGCAGATGGTTCTAAATTCGGAAAAACTGCTGGTGGTGCAGTTTGGCTAGATGCTGATAAAACTTCTCCTTATGCCTTTTACCAATTCTGGTTTAATGCAACAGATGATGATGCACCAAAATATATTCGAACGTTCACTCTTTTAGATAAAGAAGAGATTGAGGCAATTGAAGCTAAGCATGCAGAGGCTCCGCATTTAAGAGTGCTTCAAAAGAGATTGGCTGCAGAAGTGACCCTGATGGTTCACAATCAAGAAGCTTTAGATTCTGCGCTAAGAACAACAGAAATCTTATTTAACAAGAAATCTACGCTTGATGATTTGAAAAAACTTTCAAACCAGGAGATATTAGAAGGGTTTGCTGGTGTACCTCAGGCTAAAATAGCTAAAGCAGATGTTGTTGCAGGATTGAGTATTATTGATGCCTTAGCTGGGAAGTCAGGCTTTTTATCTTCAAATGGTGAAGCAAAACGTGAGCTAAAAGGAAACTCTATTTCAGTGAATAAGGCGAAAGTTAATGCTGAATATGTTATAACAGCAGATGATTTAATTAATGATTCTGTAGTGATTTTAGGAAAAGGAAAGAAGAACAATTATATCTTGATTGTTGAATAAAACCTTGAAGCTTAGGCTTTATTAAGAGTTTAATTTTTGATTTCGCCTCATCCTTCTTTTAATTTGACGGATGCGACTTTTATTGATTTGTGTAATAGCAATTTTTTTACTGAGCACACCATCTTGTGACTTCTTCAAAAGAGGAGCTTGGAGGCCAATCCCAGGAGTTCATCTTGAGCCTAATGAAAAACGTGAAGAGAAGAAAAAAGAAAGGAAAAAGAGGCGTAAAGACAAAAGGAATAAAAGAAAATCCGCTTCTTGAGATTTATTTCACCTGTTTAATTATCTCCCAATCTTCTTTTGAGAAGTACTTCTTTTGATTAACAGCCCATTCGGCCATGATCTTTTGATTTTCGATTTTCAGCTTCGGAAAGGTATCAGCCATATTTTGTACCATTCCCTCGGGGTAATCAATTTTGTTCTCATAGATCAACATGATTTCAGGAAAGTGTTCTTCATATTTCAAGAGGTTTTCAGAGAGCTTCAACAAAGTGCTCAAAGGGGTTGCTTTATATGCCCAATCATAAATTATACTTCGTTTAATTAAAAATGTTGATTCTCCATAAAAAGTGCGATCCAAAACTTCTTGAACCTCATCTGTCATGTAATATTTGAAATACATATGTGAAAGAGCACAATCTTGCATTAAAGAATCGCCTGAGTCAATTAATTCCACAAGAAAATCCATGCGCGCCGTTTCACTTTTATCTTCACTTTCAACTTTATCGAGCACCATCATCTGACATTCAAGTTCTTTGTGAGCCAACAAATGATATTGATATTTTTTCAAGAGATGCTTTTTTGTGTAGTTTCTGATGTCTACGAAATGATCATTGGCTAATCCCCAAATTGTGTATGTTGTATAGAGTGCACCAGGAACAAACTGGTCTTTTAATTCTGGTAAGGTTGAGCCAGTGATTCCATCAACCATTATGTGCTTATCCATTTTTACGGCTTCAGCAACTGCAGGAGATGCTTGAGCATCTTGTTTATCGTGTTTTACCTGTGAGTGGCTTGAATTGATTCTGCTCAGCCTTGGGTCATTACCCCGTATTATTTCATCCAGTAAATCATAATCATCTTCAGTAAAAGGTTGGTGATCTAGTTTGGTTAAGATTTCACCTTCTGGCTGATTGAATTTTTTGAAGGTACCATTCAAGTGCCAATAAATGTTAATGTAAACAGGTAGGCATTCACCCGTATTGCAAACTGGAGTAAAGATTTCACTCATGTAGTAAGCTGGCTTGTCATTTTCAAGAACAAGTAAAACTTCATTATTCATAGAATCCAGAATTATTCCTGTTTTCCTTTTCTCAATTTTCACCTCTTTCTCATCTTCTGAAAAAGATAGGAACATTAGGGATACTAGTGCGATAGCTATTACTGCAAATGACTTCATCTTAACTAAAGATAATCAATTCCATTTATCGAAAGAATCATTTCTAGCACGCATTTTGTATTTATATTAGTACAATAAAATTAATACCATGAAATATTTACTTGTTTGCCTAATGGCCTTGACCTTGATTTCTTGTAAAGAGTTAGAAGTAGAGAAACTACAATATGAAACTGTTACCATGATGGGTAAAACTACACTCGCAGTGACAAAAGACAAAGTAGTAGTAGATTTTAATGGTCGTGGTGAACCAACACATTTCGAAAGAGATACTAAAGATGCTGAATGGGCAGGATTGATTGCTGGCATGAAGGATGTGAAGTTAGATGAGGTGAATTCTTTAGTTGCGCCTTCTGATAAGAGAGCTACAGATGCTGCTCCTTTCGCCAAAATGTTATTCTTTACGCCTGATTCTACGTATTCTTCAGCAAGTTTTGATCATAAAAATCCGAATGCAATGCTAATGCCATTGATGGATGAGATTTTAAAGATTCAAGCTGAGAATAAAAAGTAATTCTCTCTTTTTAGACTTGTATAATATTGAATGATCTTATGAGAAGGTCATGAAATAATACCGATTTCTAACGGTTAATTAAGTAACCAAAACAATGAAATCGTAACTAAGTAATGCTTTCACTTTTTTTCATTTCAGCTTAAATCACTGATTTCGTTTGGCTTTTTTTAACCAAGAAAAACTAAACAAATGCTGAGATTTATTAATGAATTTCGCTCAACTTATGAGGGGAAACTTTTCAAGTACACGCTTTTTTTAATCTTCTTTTGGCTAGTATTAGGCTATTTTCAATTGAATGGAGATTTAGATCAAATGTTTTATGGTCCGCACTATTGGAGGCAAGCTGATGGCTTGGCGCAAACCATGAATTATGTAAAGAATGGATACGATTTTTTCGACCATTCTCTATACTATAACCAATTCAACGGATCTCCGAAAGGAGTGGGGGAGTTTCCAATTATGTATTACTTGATTGCTTTGCAAAAAGGAGCGTTTGGCGGAGATCTTTTCTTTTTGTTTAGGTTGAATAATTTCATCATTGGCTTTTTTGCATTGCTATCTATTTTTAAAATGTCACATCATTTTTTAAGAAGTACTGTGCTCTCTATTGCAACTACATTTTTACTTTTTTGTTCAGCTGTATTTGGCATGTATTATTTATCTCCTATGCCTGACCCACTTGCCTTCAACTTGTCTATGATTGGTTATTGGTGGATGATGCAATATTACTATAAAAGAAGACCAAGATTTTTGCTAGGTTCTGTTCTGCTCCTCTCAATTGCTTTTATGGTAAAGTTCTATTTTATTATTCCGTTTTTGGCCTTTCTTGTTCTGTTGCTCTTGAGGAGGTTGTTAAAGATTGAGCCTTTTTTGAGTTTAAAGTTTCACCCATTTCAGTTGATTCCGATTCTTGCTGGAGTAGCCTGGTTGGTTTATATGAATTGGTATAATGCTTCTGGAGGTTGTAATTGTTTTCTGTCAGAATTAATGCCTGTTTGGTCATTAGATTCTACTCAGATTGAAATCGTGTGGTCATCCATTTTCTATTATCGCTACGATTATATGAGTAAGTACATTCTTATTCTGTTCGCGGTTTCATTGCTTATTAATTTGAGTTGGTGGAACAAGAGGTTTGTTTTGATGAACTGCTATCTCCTTATTAGTGTTATCGGAAGCTTACTTTTTGTTTTGTTCTTTTTCCAGATGTTTGAAGCACACGACTATTACATTTATCCGATCATTTTCTTGATTCCTTTGAGTATCGGCATGATGTGCTACAAGTTAAAAACGATAGTTGAAGGCAAAGCTAGAGTTCAAAGGTTTGCATTGATCTCTTTGTCAGTAGTCTTACTAGGGATACAAAATGCAGT
>Ga0316204_10002679_pt1 | contig 39220 bp, 37 predicted proteins | sample 6monrhotite_MG_2_FD_205661 | JGI IMG/M metagenome (GOLD analysis project Ga0316204, IMG submission 205661) | Microbial mat bacterial communities from mineral coupon in-situ incubated in ocean water Damariscotta River, Maine, United States -... | ecosystem: Environmental > Aquatic > Marine >...
ATGATATTGAAATAAAAGCCTTTGGAGAATGCTTCGGGACAGAGGACTTTAAAGAAGGTACCTCAGCATTTCTAGAGAAGCGAAAAGCTTCATTCCCAGGAATATAGAACTTGTTCACTTAAAATTTTGTGTATGAAACTAAAATGGATTCTGATAAGTATCTTTTTTATGGGAGTAATAGTGCGCGCGCAACAAATGCCTGTGGCCTATACGTTTGGAGAAAAATATCCCGATCGGTATAAGTATTCAAATCTATTAACAATTTCTGATGATGGCACTGGTGGAACTATACTTTTTAGAGCTTACTATACAGGTCTAATTTTACAGCCCAAAGGCTATTTGGTTGAACATTACAATGAGAACCTCGAACTAATTTCGGAATACAACTATAAGTTTAAAGGAGCTGAGTTCGTAGAAGGATATATGAAGAACGGACAACTCTATTTATTGTTTTTGGATTATAATATAGAGGCGGCCTCCTACGAGTACTGGATCCATAGAAGTCCTATTACAGATTTTAATTTTACGCGGGAAAAATTACTTTCATTTCCTTCTGCTCCCGTTAATAGTCCACTCGATAAGAACTATTACAACCGTAGATTTGGTTCCGGGTTTACTACCACTGCCTTATTCACAGAAGACAAGAATGCATTTATCATAAGTACCCATTATAAAAAGGGTAAAAATAATAGACACGATATTTATTTTTTTAATGCAGCTTTGAACAAGAGGGTATATCAAGATTTCTCCAAAGAAGTGGAAGAAAAAAATTATGCCTTTGAGAATATCGTTGCCTCGGCTAATCTAGAAAAGATCTATATTGTTGGGAAGGCCTATTTTAAGAAAAAACGATTTACTGCATTAGAACGAAAGTTCCAATATGAACTCATAGAGGTTTCTGAACAGGGTACGAAAATTCAAACGTTCGACAGCCCGGGAAAATATTCAGAATCTATTACCCCATTAATAGATAGGGGAGATGTGGTTTGTGTAGGATTTTATGCAGATAGAAAAGACAACCGATATAATGGACTGGCCTATTTTAAATTGGATCCGGTTACCTTAGCCCTGAAAAGTAAAAAGTATAATCCATTTTCAGAACAATTTATGTTCGACAAATTTGGGCAAGAAGACGACAGGCAAATAAAAAACCTTGTATTTAAAAACGTGACCGTAACCTCAAATAATGAGATCTTGTTTAATGCCGAGGAATATTTTGTTACCAATAGTATGCAGGCTAATTCTAGTGGTGGAAGACTGCGCGTTGAAAGATTTCATCATAACGATATTGTAAGTGCCAAATTGAGCGCACAAGGGGAGATGCTTTGGGCAAGAAATATTAACAAGGCGGAAGTTACCCAGGGAGACGGTGCCTATGCGTCTTACAGCTCCTATACGAAAGATGGAATCACGTACTTTTTCATCAGTAGTGCCTCAGATAACCCACAACTACTTAATAATGAGCGTATAATATTTAAGCAAGGCCTTGGGCGAAACAGAAATGTTTTTGTGATTCAATTAGATGAAAAGGGGACCATGAATTATGAAAAATTAATTGATGCTCAAGAGGCACGTTTGCCCCTTATGGTTTCGAATCCCTTGAAAGATAAGAGAACCAATGAAATACTTTTTTACGCCAAAAGAGGTACTAAAAAGCAGTTGGTGAATATTGGAATTCAATAAAAATGCTACCTCAAATTACGAGTCATGTAGAAAGGATTGGATACGATTATTTTAGCTCCCATCCTTTACGATAAGCACCACGGACCCACTCATTAGCCTTTTCAAAATTTGTAACACGCATAGCGTCCCCATCCCAATGTAATTTTCTTCTTCCAGGCTTTAGAATCGTTGGCCTTTGGCCGGGTTCTTCTGGTTCAATAATTTCTTTGTATTGAAATGCTTTGATAGCCAAATTACCCATAAGAACTGCTTCTGTTAAAGGTCCGGAACGTTTAAAATCGGACGAAGTTTCGGTTCCCTGAAGACAACCCTCCACCCAGTTTCGTTGGTGACCACCTGTACTACCTTCAATTCTTTTTAAAGTTGGCGTTGGCGGATTTAGCAGTCCCATCATTTCGGAAGGTAATAAACGTGCATTACGAGAATATACATCGCATACTAAGATGCCTTTACTACCGTAGAAGATGGTTCCTCCTCCTGTATCTCCAATAGTCTCACCGTCTTTTAGTTCATCCGGGAGATCTGGCATAATTCCACCATCGTACCAGTTCAGTGCAATATCTCCATGTGCCGGAGTATTAAATTTAAGACGAACAATAGAAGAGGAAGGACAGGAAGCACTATAATCTGCCTCTATAAAGTCGCCCACCCAATTGGTGGTACAGCTTGCCTCAGCTTCTGTAGGATACCCTAGGTCTAAAACACCAAAGGGTGTTTCCATTATATGACATCCCATATCGCCAAGGGCACCGGTGCCAAAATCCCACCAGCCTCGCCATTTAAAAGGCAGGTAGGCGTTATTATAGTCTCTCTTCGCGGCTGGTCCAAGCCATAAGTCCCAGTCCAATTCCTTAGGTACCTGGTGTTTTTCGGTGGGCAATGGAATACCCTGGGGCCAAACAGGTCGGTTCGTCCAGCAATCAACCCTATTTACGGTACCAATAACACCAGAGGCTATCCATTCTTTGGCCTGCCTGCTGCCATCACTGGAAGCTCCCTGATTTCCCATCTGAGTAACAATGCCATTTTGTTTAGCCACTTGCGTCATTAAACGAGCCTCGGAGATGTTATGTGTCAAAGGTTTTTCTACATAGGCATGCTTTTTAGCATGCATAAACGGCAACGCTATCGTTGCATGAGTATGATCTGGCGTTGCGACCATCACCGCATCAATATCTTTTAATTGTTTGTCATATACTTTTCTAAAATCGGTATACGTTTTCACAGAAGGGTACAGCTGATAGGTCTCGGCTGCTCTTCTTTTATCCACATCACAAAAAGCAACAAATTTAACTTTCCCTGTTTCATGTAACCCTCTTAGAACCCCAGCGCCTCTTCCGCCAACACCAAAACCAGCAACATATAAGGTATCACTTGGAGGTACATGCCCTTTTCCAAGAACATAACTTGGTACAATAGAAAAAACGGCCGATGAAGCCGTAACATTTTTAATAAACTTTCTTCGTTGCATACTGTTTTGGGTTGAAAATTAAAAATTGAAGATACAAAAAAAGTAGTTCTTAAATCCTACGATTTATAATAGTAATCTTCTAACGTAACGAACTAAAAGGGAAGTTTTAGAATTAGGCATTTCCGTTCCACTCCTCGTAGAAATGTTTCAGGTATTTTAGCAAGAACAGGTGCCTTTCTTCTGCAATTTTCCTCCCTGAAACAGTGTTCATTTTATCCTTTAAAAGGAGTAGTTTTTCGTAGAAATGATTGAGGGTAGGGCTCTTGGAATTTTTGTATTCTTCCTTAGACATTTCCAGATTGGGAGGAATTTCCGGATCGTAGAGAATTCGGTTTTTGAAACCACCATAGTGAAATGCCCGCGCAATGCCAATGGCACCAATAGCGTCTAAGCGATCAGCATCTTGCACCACCAGCAATTCTTTAGAGGGGGTGTTCCTGTCTTTTTTAGATAGACTATTTTTATAGGATATATGCTTAATGATGCTAACCACTTCATCTATTATATGATCATTAACCGATAAAGATCCAAGAAATTCTTTGGCCATTGTTGGTCCTAGTGTTTCGTCCCCATCGTGAAATTTAGCATCGGCGATATCGTGCAAAAGCGCACCCAAACTAACAATTAGGACATCCACATCTTCATCCTTAGCTAGTAACAACGCATTTCTAAAAACCCGTTGGGTATGAAACCAATCATGGCCGGCTTCAGCGCCAAAAAGAGTTTCCTTTACAAAGGAAATGGTCTGCTCAACAAGATCTGTAGTACTCATTAAAATGAATTTACGCCACTATTTATTACCGCCTCTATTTGTGCTAGCATGTCATCAGAGTTTCCATTATTTTCAATGGGTTTGTGTACGTCAAAATATAGGTGCGATCCTATCCCGTAGGGAAATTTACCATACCGAAGCATTTTCCAGGAATTGTTTATACTAATGGGGACAATCAGGGCGGAAGGCGCCTGCTTCATAAGTACTTTTAAGCCGGTGGGCTGGAATTTTTTTGGATGTCCGGTTCTGCTGCGCGTACCTTCCGGAAATATGACGGCACTTCTATTACTAGCTTCTATGTATTTCCCCAACTTCGAAATCTCCATTAGGGCTTGCCTACTATCCTTTCTGTCTATTAATGCAGCACCACTGTGCCTCAAATTGTATGAAACACTGGGGATGCCTTTACCTAATTCTATCTTACTTACAAATTTTGGATGATGCGCTCTAAAATGCCAGATGATGGGTGGGATATCATTCATGCTCTGGTGGTTGGCTACAATAATTAAAGGTCTATCCTTAGGCAGCGGATGAGGATTCTTATAACTATAACGCGTGCCAAGTAAGTGGGTACATCTCATTAAAATCAAATTGAGAATACTCACGCTTTTTTTATGGGCGTTGTATCCAAATACGTTAAAGCAGATCCATTGAATAGGATGGAATACCAATAATGTAATCCCAAAAATTAGGAAATAGATAAAGGTAAGAGGATATGCCAATATTTTGCGCATGTCACAAAAATAAAAAACCGCTCTTTATAAGAACGGTTTTACTATGTAATCTTTATTTTTTCTTAGCAGAAGTCGTTATATGCTTCTATAAGATTTTCAGCGATCATCTCTGCTGGGCGCCCTTCTATATGATGCCGTTCTATCATATGCACCAATTCCCCATTTCTAAATAGTGCCATACTTGGTGATGAAGGAGGAAAAGGAATCATTTGATTTCTGGCAGCGTCAACAGCTTCAGTGTCAACACCTGCAAAAACGGTGATCAGATGGTCTGGTTTCTTATTGTTATGAAGACTAAGTTTAGCAGCGGGTCTCGCGTTAGCAGCAGCACAACCGCAAACAGAATTTACAACCACTAAGGTAGTTCCTTCTTGTTTTAATGCAGTATGTACGTCATCTGCTGTATGTAATTCTACAAAACCGGCAGATGCCAGATCTTCTCTCATTGGTTTTACTAATTCTGCGGGATACATATATTTCTTTTTTTTGTTTTTATTAAGACGCAAATATAACTAAAATGAACTAGTAATACCCTAAAGCTTTCTTAAAGACAGTCCCCTATTTCCTCCGTAAAACCTATATTTACCAAAATTTTTCCTGAAGTATGATTAAGTGGTTTGCGGCCTTTTTGGGTTATTTCTTATTTCGTTTGCCCGGTGCCATTATTGGATTTTTAGTGGGCAGTTTTATAGACAATACCGGTTCTGGAAACAAGGCCCGTAGTATTTTTGAAGATCTATCTCGCCAAAAAGTTTCGCCTGCCGATTTTGAATTGCATTTATTGTCGTTGTGTTCCATTGTCATAAAGGCAGATGGGCAGGTAAGCCAACGAGAATTAGATTATGTACGGCAGTATTTCCTAAGTACGTATGGCAAGGAAAAAGCCAATGCTATTTTCCGAACCTTTAATGAAGTAAATAAAAAAAGAGAAATCTCTGCCCAGCGTATCTGCACCTTCCTGAATCAACGAACGCGGTATGAAGTTCGACTGCAATTACTTCATTTTCTGTTTGGTATTGCCCAATCCGATGGTTCTATTCGGCCGTTAGAGATAGATAAGATTAAAGAAATTGCACGGTACCTTCGTGTAGGTCGGAACGATTTTGAAAGTATCATGGCCATGTTTGTGAAATCGGCTGATACAGCTTACAAAATTTTGGAAATTCAGAAGACGGCAACAGACGATGAGGTTAAGAAGGCGTACAGAACCATGGCTAAAAAATATCATCCGGATAAAGTTATTACCGAGAATGAAGCTATAAAAAGAGGGGCAGAGGAGAAATTTAAGGAAGTTCAAAAGGCCTATGAACAGATTCAGGACGAACGAGGTATCTAGATAAAGCAGGGAACGATGGGAGATTTTGGTTTCTATATAAAATTGGGTCTCGATCATGTATTAGACATTAGTGCCTACGACCATATATTATTTTTAGCAGCCCTGGCTATTCCTTTTACGTTTGCACTATGGAAACGAATTCTGGTACTGGTGACCATCTTTACAGTAGCGCATTGTTTGTCATTAGGGCTTGCGGTATTTAACATCGTAGACTTGAATCCTCAGTTGATAGAGTTCTTAATTCCCATTACCATTTTTGTTACAGCTGGGTTTAATGTAAAAGTGGCCTTGCAAGGCAGTGCCAATAGGAACTTCATTGTCCAAAGTACGGCCACGGCTTTTTTTGGATTGATACACGGCTTGGGATTTTCGAATTATTTTAAGATGCTTATGGCAGGGGAAGATGAAAAAATAGTGCCACTCCTGGGGTTTGCCGCGGGGATAGAGATCTCGCAAGTGCTGGTGATCATGGGGGTGCTACTGACAGCGTTCGTTTTTCAGTCTGGTATAAAAGTTAAACAACAGCATTTTATACTGGGTACTTCTCTGAGCATTATGGCTATTACCATCCCCATGATTTATGGGACCTGGCCTTTTTAACTTGAGTTTATTGCTGCAACTCTAATGGAGCGCATGTAAAATTCAATTAAAATCACAAAATAGACCTGTCAACGGTTTTAAAGAAAAATTAACCTATTAAGGTTGTTGAGCAGCAGCAAAGCAGGTATCTTAGTGCCTTGCCTTCCTGATAAAAAAAGTAATGATATTTTCTGAGTGAAAAAAAGTAAGCAATTAAAATACGATAAGGCCTATCTGCGAATGGCACATGAGTGGGGAAAGCTGTCGTACTGTGATAGAAAACAAGTAGGAGCTATTATCGTTAAAGCCCGGATGATCATATCCGATGGCTATAACGGAACGCCCACCGGGTTTGAAAATATATGTGAAGATGAGGAAGGATATACCAAATGGTATGTTTTACATGCAGAGGCCAATGCTATTTCAAAAGTGGCGTCTTCTACTCAGTCTTGTGAAGGGGCAACCTTGTATATTACACTGTCGCCTTGCAGAGAATGCAGCAAGCTTATTCACCAATCTGGCATTAAACGGGTGGTGTATCAAATAAAATACAAGGATGATTCCGGGATACAATTTTTGGAAAGAGCAGGAGTTGTATTAGAGCACCTGCCTACCATCACTAATGAGAGTTGAGTAATTAAAATATGAAAAAACACCATTACATGTGGCCCACCATTATTGCCTTAGCACTGGCTATAGGTGTTTTGATTGGTGGAAAATTGCATTTTAATGATTCCCCTGAAAAACTATTCACGACTAATTCCAAGAAAGACAAACTAAACCGTCTTATAGATTACATAGATTACGAATATGTAGATGAGATAAACACCGATAGTATTGTGGATGTTGCGGTGAATAATATATTGGATAAATTAGACCCTCATTCTGTATACATCCCCAAAGAAGAACTGGCACGAGTTTCTGAGAATATGAAAGGAGATTTTGTGGGAATTGGGATTAATTTCTATATGTATAAAGATACTATTACGGTTATCAGAACAATAGCCAATGGCCCTAGTTATCTAAAAGGAATTAAGGCAGGGGATCGTATTTTAGTAGCAGACAGCGATACGTTATTCGGGAAGAACCTTCCAAGTAATGAAATTGTAAGCAAACTTAAAGGGGAGATTGGATCTTCGGTGAACCTTAAGGTATATAGAAAAAAAGACGACCGATTTTTTACAGTCACACTTAATAGAGATCATGTGCCGATAAAAAGTGTGGAATCGTTTTATATGCTTACCTCCGAGATGGGGTATATTAAAATAAATCGTTTTGCAGAGTCCACGTTTAAAGAATTTAAGAACGCATTAAAATCTTTACAAGAACAGGGGGCCATAAAACTTACGTTAGATCTCAGAGATAATCCGGGAGGGTATCTTGGCATTGCCGAGCAAATGGCAGATGAGTTCCTGGTAGATGGAAAACTTATTCTGTTCACTAAAAACAAAAAAGGCAAGATAGATAAATCTTTTGCCACCCAAAGAGGGTCTTTTGAAGACAAACCAGTATTTGTACTTATTAATGAGCGATCCGCTTCTGCCAGTGAAATTATTGCCGGGGCATTACAGGATAATGATATTGGAACTATCGTAGGACGAAGATCTTTTGGAAAAGGATTGGTACAACGGGAAATGGAATTGGGAGATGGCTCTGCGGTTCGGCTAACCGTATCCAGGTATTATACCCCAACAGGAAGGTCTATTCAAAGAACTTACGAAAACGGAAATAAAGACTATTATCAAAAATTTACAGATCGCTATCACAATGGAGAGCTGATGTCTGTAGATAGTATAAAGGTGGCAGATTCCTTACAATATACCACACCAAAAGGCAAAATAGTTTATGGCGGCGGAGGGATTATTCCCGATGTTTTTGTGCCTATTGGAAATTTAGCAGAAGAGACCATTGAAAGCATGGGGAGTCTTGGATTTATTTCCAGGTTTGTTTTTGAACATTTAGAGGATGACAGAACCCAGTATGAAGGCTATACGGAACCAGATTTTGTTAGCGAGTTTCGCGTGGACGATATTCTATTTGAGAAATTCGTGAATTTCGCCATTGAGAATAAGATTCGAATGAATTTTTATGACAACGATAAAAAAATTAAACGCTTCTTAAAGGCGGCCATTGCGGAACAGTTATTTTCTGCCAATGTTGCTGCCAAAATAAAAGGGGCATCGGATCTTATGCTGCAAAAAGTGCTGGAACTGGATATGCCTACTGTACAGAAAAAAAATTCCCAACCAAAGGGACAGCTGAAAGATGAATAGTGAGTATTACTTGCAAATTTAATAGGCTACTTTCCTAGTAGTCATTCAAGATTCTAATAAATTCTTTGTTTGTTTTTAAAGAGGTGAACTCTTTGGTATTTCTCAAGTAATCTTTATCCTTCCAGCCAGATTGCAAGGCATGTTCAATATGCTCAATAGCCTTGTTCTGAAGGTTGTTTCTTGCATACCCACGTGCTAACTGATAATGTACAAAAGGATTATTAGGAGAAAGAACCAATAGAAGATCTTTGGCATACGTTGCTTCTTTCTCCTTGCCCTCTAGGAGAAAAGAAGTAAAGGACTCTATCGAAAGCGCAAAAATTTGTCGCTCAATTCGGAATCCCATGTTTTGAAATGTCACCTGTTCGTTATTACTATACTTGTTTTGAACCATTTTTATGTTGCTCCGCCACCAATCAAAATCATCATCATTCCCGCCTCTAAATACTTCTTCGTTAAATCTTTTCATAAACTTGGTAGATAAGGTATCTTCTAAATCAGCTACTTTTTTTTCTGCGGCTAATGCCTTCCTGTAGTCTTTCTGTCGTTTTAGTTTTTTAACTTTCTTACCCAGGCTGTCCACACCTTCATGGTCAGAAAAGTTATTTAGAATTCTTTCATAGGCCACTACAGCAGGTTGCAAATGGCCCTCTTCTTCATACTGAGTTGCTGTTGTAAGAGACTCCGTGAACATAGTATTTAGAGCTTCTTCGCGTATTGTGACCAAGCCTTTATTTCTCGCCTGAAGTTGCAACCAGTCAAAGGCCTTAACCAGCACCTGGGAAGGTGGCCATTGATGTTCTCCGGGGAAGAACAGCATCTCATAAGGTAACCCAAAGGTTGTAAGCCATTCTTTGGTTTTATGCATTTCTAAATAGTTCATATCGCGGTTGCCCACAATACCCACATAGGAGAACGAGTTTCGTGAAGTTGGAAAATATAATGGATTTCTAGAAAAACCTGCGCCACAAGCAATGACGCCTTGTATGGCGTTACTTAAAACGGCAATGGTGGCAGCAAGCCTGGATCCTCCCGAGAAGCCGGCCGTGTAGATTCGTTTCTCGTCGATGGTATATGTTGGGAGTACACTTTTAAAAAGTCGGTCCGCTATTTGCAGATTTGGGCCATAAGGACCGTTTTTCGCATTATTGGAACAAATTAGGATGTAATTATATTTTTCGGAAGCTTCTATAAATGGTGTTACCCCTGCCTTTCCCCTGGCTGCAGGATCAAATATGAATACAATGGGAGATACCTCACCTTCCTTGTAAGTACTAGGCAAATAAAGTGTATAGGATTCTGGTGAGTCCGGAAAGATTTCTATAGAGTCCTTAAGGACACCTAATGTTTGTGGTAGTTCCTGGGATATTGCCAGCGTACAGCACAAAAGACACCAATAGAATACTGTGTATTTCATACCTTAAAGCTATTAAAAAGTAAAATAGTATTTTACAGAATAATGGGATTCCTTACTCGTTCTCTACTTTCTCCTGAATTTGTTTCGAAGTAACGTAAATAAGAAGCAATACAATAGCACATAAGGCTGCGACAACACCAATAATAGCTATAATACTATTCCCTTCTAAGGGATTGGCAAAATCTATAATGGTTATGTTGTACGCTATGAGTGCCAAAGCGATAATAATAAGAACGATACTTATTTTTTTGTTCATGATAGCTTCAATTTATCCAAAAATCGTTTAGGTAAATAACTGATTTACATTGGTTGCAAATAACTTTACTGCAATGGCCAATAAAATTACGCCAAAAACTTTTCTAACGATGTTAATTCCCGATTTACCCATTATTTTTTCAATCTTAACAGAAGACTTCAAAACAATATAGACGAAGATGATGTTTACGATGATGGCTACAATAATATTCTCAACATAGAATTCTGCCCGTAAAGACAGCAAAGCGGTCATAGTTCCCGCTCCGGCAATGAGTGGAAATGCGATGGGGACCACGGAGGCAGATTCGGGCTCATCATCCTTGTATAAGGTAATCCCCAGAATCATTTCTATAGCCAGAAAGAAGATGATAAATGCTCCTGCTACAGCAAAAGAATTTACATCGATCCGAATTAAGTTTAAGATCTCTTCCCCTACAAACAAAAAAGCAACCATAATACACGCGGCTATAATAGAAGCCCTTTCTGAATGAATGTGCCCTACCTTTTTTCGTAATCCAATGATAATTGGAATACTACCAATAATATCGATAACAGCAAAAAGAATCATACTTGCTGTTGCAATTTCTCTAAAATTGAAATTCATAAAAGAGCTCTTTAAAATTTGCGCAAAAATACTCTTTATTTTGAGTACTAATAGGGCGCTATTGTAAAAAAAGTATCACTTTATTTTTTAGTGTAAAGAGGTATCTTTGTGGCTTAAATAAAAGGAATGTTTCAACTTGGTAAAACCCTGGTCTCTGAAGAGATTATAGAAAACGATTTTGTCTGTAATCTTTCTGCCTGTAAAGGAGCTTGTTGTGTGGATGGAGATGCAGGTGCACCACTGGAAGAGAAGGAAACAGAGATTCTTGTTGATATTTATGCCAAAGTGAAGCCTTTTCTACGCCCGGAAGGAATTAAGGCTATTGAAGCCCAAGGAGCATTTATAAAAGGGGAAGATGGGGAATGGGAAACTCCTTTAGTGAATAAGAGCGAGTGTGCTTATGTTATTTTTTCGGAAGGAGGCATTGCAAAATGTGGATTGGAGGAAGCATATGAAAAGGGAGTTACCAAATGGAAAAAACCGGTGTCGTGCCATTTATATCCAATACGAGTTAAAGAATACAGCCAACTTACTGCAGTAAATTATCACAAATGGCAATTATGTGATCCGGCCTGCCAGCTTGGAGAGAGTTTACAAGTACCTATTTATAAGTTTGTTAAGGAGGGGCTGATCCGAAAGTTTGGAAAAAAATGGTATAAAGAGTTAGAACAGGCAGCAAAGGATCATCTTACATCTACTTAAGGTACTTATTGTATGGATAAATAGTAAAAAGTGTATTTCATAGAGGATTTAATACCGATTAAAGTATTTTTTCTCCCCCACTAAGTACATTCCGTAATTTGGGCCCTCGTAAACGTTTTAACCAAACCAACCGTTATGAGAAAATGTATTTTCTTATTTCTTTTACTAGTTTTTGTTCTGGCATTTGCTTCTATTACGGAAAATAAGCCAAAAACCACTTCTGTATCTGAAGAAGTTGCCTTGGAATTGAGTTCATCTACTTCAAATCTTGAAAACAAAGACCTCAACACTACGGAACAATTAAATTAATTCCCAAAACGTCTACCTTATTTACTAGGAGGTATGTATTTCCTCTTTTAACTCTTCTTCTTCAAGAAACATCCAGCATCTGCAATTCAGCAGGAAAATAATCTGTAATTCTAAGATATTTCTTAAAAATGGAATTGCGGCATTAGAGATAAGTATTACAGGTTTACCCCCGTCACAAAAAGACCGCAATCTTCGGCAGTTAGTACTGCCCAACCCTGCTTTTTATTTTCCGCACCATATAGTACAATTTTTTATACTTTTCGGTTTATTATTTTATTGTTTAAGACTCTAATATTTTTATACAAATCTTAAAGATTCTATAAGGGTAATAAACATCATGGTCGAGCCTAGATTTCAACATGCGGTGTTAAAAACTTTGAGCCGCTTTGGATAAAACACCCTTTACATATTAAGAACATTTTTGAATCTTTGTTAGTCCCATCTCGAATCATTTTTTCAGTCTATAAACAATATAAAAAAACACGAAGTATGTCAAAAGCTTTTGAGCCCATTTTAGAAGAAAATGAAGATCGATTTGTAATTTTCCCAATTAAACATCACGATCTATGGGAATGGTATAAAAAATGTGAAGCATGTTTCTGGACTGCGGAAGAAATAGACCTACATCAAGATCTTACAGACTGGAATAATAAACTAAGTGCTGATGAACAATATTTTATAAAGCACATACTGGCATTTTTTGCTGCTTCAGATGGTATTGTAAATGAGAATCTTGCTGAGAATTTTGTGAATGAAGTACAGTACGCAGAGGCTAAATTTTTCTATGGGTTTCAAATAATGATGGAAAACATTCATTCTGAAACATATTCTCTTTTGATAGATACTTATGTTCAGGATGAAAAGGAAAAAGGTATTTTGTTTAAAGCCATAGAAAATTTTCCGGCAATCAAGAAAAAGGCAGATTGGGCATTACAATGGATAGAGTCTCCTAGTTTTGCGGAACGGTTAATTGCCTTTGCAGCCGTAGAAGGAATATTTTTCTCTGGGGCATTCTGTTCTATTTTCTGGCTAAAGAAAAGAGGGCTTATGCCAGGGCTTACCTTTTCCAATGAATTAATATCTAGAGATGAAGGAATGCATTGTGATTATGCAGTTCATCTTCACAATCTTCATCTTGTAAATAAAGTTCCTAAAGAAAGAATCACTGCGATACTAGTAGACGCTTTGAATATTGAACGAGAGTTCATAACAGAATCATTGCCGGTAAGTCTTATTGGAATGAATTCAAAATTAATGACGCAGTATTTAGAGTTTGTTACTGACCGACTTTTGGTGGAACTCGAATGTGAAAAAGTCTACAACACTACAAATCCTTTTGATTTCATGGATATGATTTCTCTTCAAGGAAAGACCAACTTCTTTGAAAAGCGTGTATCGGAATACCAAAAAGCCGGAGTACTTAACAAAGAAAAGGATACCGATAACCAAAAGATAAGCTTCGACGCTGATTTCTAGAGGATACTAACTCAAGGAACCTTGTAGTGATCAGGGTTTTTTGTGACCATATTTTTTATAGTAAGTTTTTTTCAATAAACGCAGCCCAACCAACGACTAACAACAAATAATTGTAGCAACATGTATGTACTAAAAAGAGACGGAAGAAAAGAACCGATGATGTTTGACAAGATCACGGCCAGAGTTCGAAAATTGTGTTATGGCCTAAATGATCTTGTTGATCCTATAAAAGTATCCATGAGGGTTATTGAGGGGTTGTACGATGGAGTAACTACATCGGAGCTCGATAATCTGGCAGCCGAGATAGCCGCTACATTAACTACAGCACATCCGGACTATGCTAAATTAGCTGCAAGGATTTCTGTTTCCAACCTACATAGAAACACTAAGAAATCGTTTTCTGAAACGATGAAAGATCTCTATGAATACGTTAATCCCCGAACAGGAAAGAAAGCACCATTGTTGTCAGATGAGGTCTTTAAGGTGGTGTCGGAGAACGCCGACAAATTAGATTCTACGATCATATACAACCGAGATTTTGGCTACGATTATTTTGGTTTTAAGACGTTAGAAAGATCTTATCTTTTAAAATTAAACGGGAAAATCGCGGAACGTCCGCAACATATGTTGATGAGGGTATCTATAGGGATACACCTGAACGATTTGGAATCAGCAATGGAGACGTATGAACTTATGTCTAAAAAGTTCTTTACGCACGCTACACCAACCTTGTTTAATTCCGGAACACCAAAACCACAAATGTCTTCTTGCTTTTTATTAGCCATGAAGGATGACAGTATAGATGGTATTTATGATACGTTAAAGCAAACAGCCAAAATTTCGCAATCTGCAGGAGGTATTGGGTTATCTATTCATAATGTACGGGCAACAGGATCATACATTGCCGGAACTAATGGAACTTCTAATGGAATTGTTCCAATGCTAAAGGTTTTTAATGATACAGCGCGCTATGTAGATCAGGGTGGTGGTAAAAGAAAAGGAAGTTTTGCTGTATATGTAGAACCATGGCATGCAGATATTTTCGATTTTCTAGATTTAAAGAAGAACCATGGAAAGGAAGAGATGCGAGCTCGCGATCTTTTTTATGCCATGTGGATTCCAGATCTTTTTATGAAACGAGTAGAGGCAGATGCTGAATGGACGTTGATGTGTCCTAATGAATGTACGGGACTATTTACAAACCATAGTGAAGCATTTGAAGAACTTTACACCAAATACGAAGCAGAAGGGAAAGGACGTAAAACAATTAGGGCCAGAGAACTTTGGGAAAAGATTCTTGAATCACAAATAGAAACGGGTACTCCCTATATGCTCTTTAAAGATGCAGCCAACCGTAAAAGCAATCAAAAGAATTTGGGAACCATTCGTTCTTCAAATTTATGTACAGAGATCATGGAGTATACGTCTCCGGATGAGATAGCCGTTTGTAATTTGGCTTCCATTGCCCTTCCTATGTTTATTAAGAATGGCAGTTTTGATCACAAAGAGCTTTTTAGAGTAACAAAACGTGTTACCAAAAACCTTAATAAAGTTATAGACCGTAATTACTACCCCGTTAAAGAGGCAGAGAATTCCAATATGCGTCACAGACCAATTGGACTGGGTGTTCAGGGCTTGGCAGATGCTTTTATTTTGTTGCGTTTACCTTTTACAAGCGATGAGGCAAAGAAGTTAAATCAGGAAATCTTTGAAACACTTTATTTTGCAGCAGTTACCGCATCTATGGAGGAGGCTCAAATAGAAGGACCCTACTCAACATATAAAGGATCACCTATTTCAGAAGGAGATTTTCAACACAATCTTTGGGGAATTAAGGACGACGAACTTTCCGGAAGATGGGATTGGGATAAGCTTCGTAAAAGGATAATGAAACATGGGGTGCGCAATTCATTATTAGTTGCACCAATGCCAACAGCATCTACTTCTCAAATACTAGGAAATAATGAATGCTTTGAGCCTTATACGTCCAATATTTATACAAGACGTGTACTGTCCGGAGAGTTTATAGTGGTTAATAAGCACCTGCTAGAAGATTTAGTTGCGCTTGGTCTTTGGAATGAGAATTTGAAACAGGAATTAATGCGTGCTAATGGGTCTGTTCAAGATATCGATGGTATTCCGAAAGATATAAAAGAATTGTATAAGACAGTTTGGGAATTAAGCATGAAAGACATTATAGATATGTCTAGACATCGCGGATATTTTATAGATCAAAGTCAGTCTTTGAACCTTTTCATGGAGAATGCAAGTTATCCAAAACTTACCTCTATGCATTTTTACGCATGGAAGAGCGGATTAAAAACAGGTATGTATTATCTAAGGACAAAATCAGCGGTAGACGCCATTAAATTTACACTAGATAATACCAAGAAAAAGGAAATTCCTATTAGTGTTGCAGCCGAGGCGGAAGTTTTAGCAGCTACCCCTGCAAAAACAGCAGAAGTTATTCAGGGACAGGGAGCCCCTGTAGGGCAAGAGAATGCCGACGTGACTCCTATGTCTCCTGAAGAGATGAAAGCGCTGATAGCGCAGGCGAAAGAAGGCCAGGCAGATGATGACTGCCTTATGTGTGGATCTTAAATTAACAGAAAGTAATGCCTTCAAGAATTTTATGTAATTCTTGAAACTTATGCTATTGGTAAATAGATAGTGTTTATTATAAAATACCTCGGGATCGCTTTGCCCCAATTAAGGCGATTTTCGGGGTGTTTTTTGAAATAAATTGACAGCAAAAAATTGCTACACCAATGTTGAACTTCTGGTCTAGTACACTGAAAGAAAAAGCCTCTATTTATCGAAATGAGGCCGTATGGTATGGTAGGAAATAACCAATAGTGTAATATATACTATAAGAAGTATGAAATAATTGTCCATGCCACCTGTTTTTTTACCCGCTATAATATGTACGAGAAAAATGAGAAAATGGATTATCTAAAAGGTAAAATTATTGGGTAGAAACTATATGAACTGGTCCACTTTTTTATAGGCAGTAATGACGGCTTCTTCTCCTTCAATGCTGGGTCTTGAGTTTCCGTGCTCCATTCCCAGAATACCTGTATATCCCTTAGAATGAATAAACTTTAATACATTTTGGTAGTTTATTTCACCAGTGGTAGGTTCATTGCGACCGGGATTATCCCCTAGTTGGAAATAGGCAATTTCTTCCCAACAAGATTCGATATTCGGGATTAAGTTTCCTTCCTGTATTTGCTGATGGTATATATCGAAAAGGATCTTGCAAGACGGAGAATTTACCGCTTTACAGATCTCATAGGCCTGTGCAGATCCTGTAAGAAATAATCCTGGATGATTCCTAAAATTCAATGGTTCTAAGACCATAACTAAGCCATGCGGTTCTAAAATAGCGGAGGCCTGTTTTAAAGATTCGATCACATGAGCTGTTTGGTATCCCATATTGAGTCTTGGATCAACATGTCCTGGAACTACCGTCATCCATTTGGCATTCACCCGTTTAGCAACCTCTACAGCTTTGGTGATGTATTCTAAAAATTCCGTTCGTTTTGCAGGATCACCGGAAGCGAAATTAGGTTCTGACCAGTAAATTTTATGAGCTACAAAAACTCCCATTTTGAGACCACGTGCTGCCATTGTTTTGGCCATTTCCTCTTGCAAAGCAATGGAACGTCCCATCATATCGTTATCCTCGAATGCCGTAAAACCCTGATCTGCCATAAAATGAAGTTGGGCAATCGGATCTTCCCCCGCACTATGCTTAAACATACCAATATGGGGCGCGTATTTCAAATGAAAAGAATGCTTTTTCAGGGGATTAGACATAGCACCTAAGACAGAAAACCCTGTCATTGACAGGGTGCTTGCAGCAAACGCTGATTTATGTATGAAACTTCTTCTTTTCAAAGAGACATATTATAGAGACCAATCTTTGCCTCCAGTGAGTTCATTAAGATCGCCACAGCCGATGTATTCTCCTGGTACCGGCAAGTAAGCAAGTACTTCCTCTCCAACGTATTCAGAAGTTTTATAACCCCAAATCGTCATATCTCTTAAATTCTTTGAAAAGGAATAGCTGATTGCTTCATCAGCCAAGGCATCATTTTCTCCTTTAGCCAGGGCCGAAGTATTTTTAATGGTCAGTTCCGAATTCTTTATCTCATCTTCTTCGCTGAGTTGCAATTCAGCTGCTAAGACGGGTTCCAGGTCTTCAGAAGTTAAATCAACTACATTCTTCTTACCCGAATCCTGTAAGGCCGTCTCAATGAATTTTTCAAAGGATATTTTGACTAGCGCTTGTTGTCCATCTTCCATAACCTCATTTGTAAAACGATCTATGAATACATGTACGTTCACTTCAGAGGCAGAAGGAGTATCTGTTTTGGGCAAGATTATATCTACCAATTTAAATAAAACGTTGCCCTCTTCTTTGGTAAAAAAATCAGGGTTCCAGTCAACTGTATTTACCTCATTGCATCCTTGAACAAGGCTAAATAATGTAGGTGTTGCGATGGTATATCCCAAAGCCAACCCCATATTTTTTAATGCTATTCTTCTATCCATTATAAAAGTCCTTTTTTAAGTTGTTCAGCAGCATGATTCGCAGCTCTTGCCGTAAATGCCATATAAGTTAAGGAAGGGTTTACGCAGGCGGCAGAGGTCATAAATGCCCCATCTGTCACATATACATTTTTAACTTCATGCACCTGATTGTATCCATTAAGGACCGAGGTTTCAGGGTCTCTTCCCATCCGTGCAGTTCCCATTTCGTGAATACCTAACCCAAGGGCCCCTGGCCTGTCATAAGCTTCAACGTCTCGCAGTCCGGCTTTAGTCAGCATTTCAAAAGCCTGTTGCTTCATGTCTTCCCGCATCTTCCACTCATTTTCTTTAAACTCAGCATCAAAGGTTACAGTTGGTAATCCCCAACCATCTAATTTGTCATAGTCTAGTGTCATCCGGTTATCTTCATAGGGCAGTACTTCTCCAAAACCACCCATTCCAAAGGTCCAGCCACCCGGCTTTAAGATAGCCTCCTTAAGGTTTTTTCCATGTGATAACTCGGAAACGGCATCTTCCCAATTACCTCTGCTACCACTCCCCTGATAACCATAGCCGCGTTTAAATTCTTTCATATTAGTATCTCCACCAATATTCCGGAAGCGTGGCACATAGATCCCATTAGGTTTTCTTCCCTTGTAAAATTTGTCTTCATACCCATCATATTTTCCTGAGGCGCCTACCCCTAAATGATGGTCCATAATATTTCTCCCTAACTGATCAGAATCATTACCCATTCCGTTGGGGAACCGATCCGATTTAGATTGCATCAATATTGATGTAGATGCAATGGCAGAGGCACAAAGGAATATTACCTTTGCTTTAAATTCAAAGGTTTCTTTGGTAATCCTGTCTATTACTTTTACTCCGGTTGCTTTTTTTGTTTCGGGATCATACATCACCTCATGAACAATAGAATCTGGTCGTAAGGTCATATTTCCGGTCGCTTCTGCTGCTGGCAAGGTAGATGAGTTACTACTGAAATAGGCACCAAAAGGGCATCCCCGGATACACCTATTTCTAAATTGGCACCGAGTTCTTCCATCCCCATCAAATTGTTTGTCACTATGTATGTGGGCAACACGGCCGGCTGTAATCACACGCCCTCCAAAATTATCGGATACTTTTTCGCGCACATGTTGTTCCATACAGTTTAGTTCCATCATGGGCTCAAACTCACTGTCTGGCAATTGCGGAAGTCCTAAACTTTCCCCTGACACTCCTATATAAGTTTCAACTTTGCTATACCAAGGAGCTATATCTTTATATCGGACGGGCCAGTCCACGGCTATTCCTTCTTTTTTATTGGCTTCAAAATCCAGATCGCTCCAGCGGTAACTATGTCGGCCCCAAAGTAAAGACCTTCCTCCTACATGATAGCCACGCATCCAGTCGAATCGTTTGGTTTCATTATATGGATGTTCCAGGTCATTGACGAACCAAAAATTATGTTGTGCTCTTGTGGTATAACCTGTGCGCGCTTGTTTTGACTGTTTAGCTGCTTCTTCTTGTGGCAATTCCCCGTTGTTTGGAAAGTCCCAGGTGTCCATATTTGCGGTGGGATAATCTTCCCGGTGAGTGACCATTCTTCCGCGTTCCAGGACCAATGTTTTCAGACCATTTTCACATAATTCTTTGGCAGCCCAACCCCCACTAATACCTGTTCCTACAACAATCGCGTCGTACGATTCTTGCTCATCATTATAATAGAATTTACTCATAAATAATTATTGTTTATCGGCTAAAAGTATCAAATATAAAATTAATTTTTTACATTTAAACCACTAATATATTGTCGATTCAGGGTGAATTTAGAAGTTTTACTAAGAATCAAGTAATAAACAACCAATTATTCAAAAAGATACTTTATTTTTCATTCCTCTTAATTATTAATAATTACAATTTATACGAGAACAACCAGTTGGTTGTGAATCATAACCATTTATACTACAAACAATGAAAAGAAGAAATTTTGTAAGGAATACAGCAGCGGCAGGTCTAGGGTTATCTGTTTTAGGGCTGCATAGTTGCAAGAATGCAAAAAAGGAAGGTGCTTCAGAAGAGGGGATGAACGAAATGGAAGAAATGGCAATGCCATTTTTTAAATTGTCGTTGGCACAATGGTCTATTCACAGAATGATAGAAAACGGCACACTAGATCCGTATGCCTTTGCAGAAAAGGCTAAAGGATGGGGCTTTAGCGGATTAGAATATGTGAGTCAGTTATATGATACGGAATTAGAGGCAGATAATTACAGTGAGGCAGCGATGGCTAAATTTGTCGAAAAATCCAATGCCGAGGCCGCTAAACATGGCCTAAGTAATGTATTAATTATGATTGACGGGCAAGGAGACCTTGCCACTTCCGATCCGGAAGAACGCAAACTTGCGGCAGAGAATCATCATAAATGGGTAGATGCAGCTAATGCTATGGGATGCCATGCGATTCGTGTAAATCTATCCGGGAGTACCGAGCCGGAAGAATGGATCCCAAATTCAGTGGACGGACTTACACAACTCGCCACCTATGCCAAAGAAAAAAATATTAACGTAATTGTTGAAAATCACGGAGGTCTTTCATCCAATGCGGCCATGCTGGTTCAAGTTATGGAAACGGTTGGAATGGATAATTGTGGAACACTTCCCGATTTTGGCAACTTCTGTATTCGAAAGAATGATCCGGAAGACGATGAGGCTGGATGTGCAGAGATGTATGACAAATATAAAGGAGTTACGGAATTAATGCATTTTGCAAAAGCGGTAAGTGCCAAATCACACGATTTTGATGACGATGGAAATGAAACAGCCATAGACTATGTCAAAATGATGCAAATAGTTAAAGACGCGGGTTATACCGGGTATGTTGGTGTGGAATATGAAGGTGACGTATTAGGAGAAGAAGCAGGCATTATGGCTACAAAGGCATTGCTATTAGCTGCGGCAACTAAACTTACATAATTCTCCAATCTCGAATGGAAGTATTCTTTAATGAACTTTTCGATTATAATTTTTTCTGCAATAAGCAGCTGATAGAAGAGTGTCTTAAATTAAAAGAAGTTTCGGAACGCAGTCGAAAGCTGTTTAGTCATATACTTAATACCCATAAAATCTGGAATGCAAGATTGGTTGGCAACAATATGGAACCTAAGGCCTGGGAGGTGTATCCGTTAGAAAAATGGGCCGATATGCACTATGAGAATCAACGAAACACCTTTGAGATCATTACCAATACAGATGACTTTGAGGAACGTGTAGATTATGAAAATATAGAAAAGCGCTTATTTATTAATACGAAACAAGATATGCTGTTTCATATTATTAACCATTCCACGCATCACAGGGCTCAGATATTGATGGATTTTAGAGAGCAAGGTATAGAGCCCATAGCGCTAGACTACGTTTTTTATAAAAGATAGTAACCTAAAAAGGAAAGAATGAACACAAAAGTTAAAGTACAGTTATCCTTCATGATGTTTCTCGAATTTTTTATTTGGGGAGGTTGGTTTGTTACCCTTGGGACTTTTTTAGGAGACAATTTGCATGCAAATGGGGGCGAAATTGCTATGGCATTTTCTACCCAGTCCTGGGGAGCTATTATTGCTCCCTTTATTATTGGACTTATAGCGGACCGGTATTTTAACGCAGAACGAATTTTGGCAGTACTGCACCTCTTAGGAGCGGTACTTATGTATCAAATGTTTAATTCCGTAGATTTCGCAGGGTTTTATCCTTATGTGTTAGGTTATATGATCATCTACATGCCCACACTGGCCTTGGTAAATTCTATTTCCTTTAATCAAATGAAAGATCCGGCAAAGGAATTTTCTTTTGTACGAGTTTTTGGGACCATCGGCTGGATTGTTGCCGGCCTTATCATAAGTTATGTTTTTCTATGGGATTCTCCGGAGGCAAGAGGCGAAGGGATGCTCAAGAATACATTTTTGATGGTAGCAATAGCATCAGCTGTATTGGGAGTATTTAGTTTTACATTACCAAAAACGCCACCTACGGCAGATATAGATGAAAAAGTGAGTATCTCCAGTATTTTGGGATTGGACGCCTTAAAGTTATTGAAAGATCGAAACTTTCTGATTTTCTTTATTTCCTCCATACTTATCTGTATTCCTCTGGCATTTTACTACCAAAATGCCAATCCATTTTTGGCGGAAATTGGGATGGAAAACCCTACCGGGAAAATGACGATAGGGCAGGCCTCAGAAGTGTTATTTATGTTGCTCCTACCATTTTTCTTCAAAAAATTTGGCTTTAAAAAGACCATTATTGCAGGAATGTTAGCCTGGACAATTCGCTATTTACTGTTTGCCTATGGCAATGCAGGAGATTTGGCCTTTATGTTAATTTTAGGGATTGCACTTCATGGAATATGTTATGATTTCTTCTTTGTGTCTGGGCAAATTTATACAGATTCTAAAGCTGGCGAAAAGTTTAAAAGTGCAGCGCAAGGGCTTATTACATTGGCAACCTATGGTTTTGGTATGCTGATTGGATTTTGGGTAGCAGGACAGATATCAGATATGTACCTGGTCTCAGAAAATATGCACAACTGGGAGAACATCTGGATTTTCCCTGCTATTTTTGCCTTTGTGGTCATGGTACTCTTTGCAGTATTTTTTAAGAATGAAGTTATAGAATACAAAAAATAAATTACTGATATAATGCCAAAAAAAATAAGACTTGGAATATTAGGAGGAGGAGGAGATTCTCTCATAGGTGTGCTACACAGAGTGGCCTCTTTCATCAATGATAATTACGAAATAGTTGGCGCTGTATTTAATCCGGTGTATGAAGAGAACTTAGGTTTTGCCAAAAAGATTGATGTTCCTACCAATAGGATTTACAAAGATTTTGATACGTTGGTAGAAGAAGAACTTAAGTTACCTGAGGAAGATCGTATACAGGTTTGTGCTATTCTTACGCCCAATTTCCTTCATTTTCCAATGGCTAAAAAACTGTTAGACAATGGCTTCCATGTGATCTGTGAAAAACCTATGACCACTACTTATGAGGAGGCTAAAATATTAAGAGAGACACATAAAAAAGCAGGGACCGTATTTGCAGTAACCCACACCTATACCGGGTATCCGATGGTGCGCGAGATGAGAGAAATGATTAAGGAAGGGGTTTTGGGTAAGATCCATAAAGTAGATGCAAGATATTATCAGGGATGGATAAATACTATCATACACGATAAAGCAAAACGATCTACAGTATGGCGTTTAGATCCTAAAAAGGCAGGAATCAGTTCTTGTATGGGAGATATTGGGGTGCATGCATTTAATCTGGTTGAGTACACTACGGGGTTAAAGATAAAATCTTTGTTGTGCGATTTTAATTATCTCTATGAAGACAATCAGATGGATGTAGATGGCACAGCGCTTATCCGAATGGGGGATCATGTAAAAGGAATCATAAGGGCAAGCCAGGTAGCTACCGGCGAAGAAAACGGATTGGCCATTCGAATTTACGGTGAAAAATTTGGGTTATTATGGGAGCAAGAACGTCCTAATTTTCTCTATAAGATAAGCGATTCAGAACCTATTCAGGTATACAAGCCGGGTCATGCCTATAATTCAAAACTGTCATTAGACGGCACTAAATTGCCGCCCGGACATCCGGAGGGGATCTTTGATTCCATGGCGAATATATATTTAGGGGTTGCAAGGGCTATACGGGGAGAAGAATATAATGATGGGGAATTCCCAACCATTACCGATGGTGTTCGTGGGCTTAATTTTATTGAAGCTTCCGTTGAATCCCATAAGGGAGGAAATGTATGGGTAGAATTAGACGCCTAAAAGCGCCTAAACGAAAAGACTCTCAGCAGCTTTATTTGCGTTCAAAAACTTTCTCAAAGACCTCACATACGATGATCATACTCTCTCTGGGTACACGCCCAAAAGGAGCTAACTCACGGGTGTAATAGTCCCAATGTACTTTTTTCCAGTATTTCAAAGATTTATCACCTTCCCCTTCTAACCTGGCATAGGATTCACGGATACTGAAAAAGGGTTTTAATTCAACTGCTGTAGTTCGCAGTACGCATTTTGCTTTACCATTCCAATCCGTTATGATCGTAAAATCGCCAATTTTTGGCAAGGTTTCTTTTCGCAACTGAAGTCCCAACAAGGAATGTGAGGTTGCTTTTTTAACTCCTTTTAAGACAAGCTTTAGAAGGCTATTGGCGTCTATTTCATTATCACAAAAATGAGTCACCGTTGGATCTTCTGCGAAGGCGTATTCTAGATGAATATCTAAAAAATCGCCCCATAAATTTCTTGCTGATGCATTTTTCATAATTTTTAGATTAAGAAAATTTTCCTGCTTTAAATTCGGTAGCGGCATGGTCCGCTGCTCTTGCTGTAAATGCCATATAGGTTAGCGAAGGATTTACACAACTAGCTGATGTCATAAAGGCTCCATCTGTAATATAAATATTAGGTACGGCATGTACCTGATTATGTTTATTTACGACAGAAGTTCTGGGATTCCATCCCATTCTGGCTCCCCCCATTTCATGAATGCCTAATCCTGGTCCTGTCTCATTTTCATAGGGCTCTATATCTTTAAAACCAGCAGCTTCGTACATCAATACAATTTGTCTGATGATATCCTCCCGCATTTTATATTCATTGTCCTTAAATTCCACATCAAAATCGAGTTGAGGAAGTCCCCATTTATCTTTATGTGCAGAACTAAGGGTTACCCTATTATCGTCGTAAGGAAGCATTTCTCCAAACCCTGTAACTCCTATTTGCCAGGCTCCCGGTTTTAGGATGCTCTCTTTCAAATTTTTCCCATACTGCATTTCAGCTATAGTTGCCGACCAATCTCCTCTACTGGCTCCACCCTGGTACCCAAATCCACGCAGATAATCTCGTTTGGCAGTTTGGTCATTAAGGTTTACAAATCGTGGGATATAAAAACCATTAGGTCTCCTTCCCTTGTAAAATTTGTCTAAATGACCGTCTATTTTCGCACTGGCCCCTAACTGGTAATGATGATCCATAATATTTCGGCCCACCTGATCGTAGTCGTTGCCAATACCGTTTGGAAATCGGTCTGATTTGGATTGCAGTAAAAGCCCAACGCTTGCCATTGCGGAGGCGCATAAGAAAATCACTTTCGCATAGAACTCAATTTTTTCATGGGTTTCAGCATCTATTACCCGCACTCCTGTGGCCATTTTTGTAGTGTCGTCGTAGATAACTTCATGCACAATAGAATTGGCGCGCAAGGTTAAATTTCCTGTACGTTCTGCCGCCGGCAGGGTAGAAGAGTTACTACTAAAATAACCTCCAAAAGGACATCCACGCCAACATCGGTTTCTATATTGACAAGGGGTTCTTCCCTCAATTTTTGCATTACTATCCGTGATATGAGCAACACGTCCAATAGTAAGTACGCGGTTGTCCTCAAACTTTTCGGCCATGACTTTCTTAAGATCTTCTTCCGGGCACATAAGATCCATTGGCGGTTGAAATTGTCCATCGGGCAGGTGTTGCAACCCTAGTTTTTCACCACTTACGCCTATGTAGGTTTCTACTTTATCGTACCAGGGGGCAATATCGTTATATCGCACCGGCCAGTCGACCGCTATTCCTTCTTTAAGATTGGCTTCAAAATCTAGGTCGCTCCAGCGATAGCTTTGGCGGCCCCAGGTTAGGGAACGGCCGCCAACATGATACCCTCGTATCCAGTCGAAACGTTTTGTTTCCTGATAGGGGTGTTCCAGATCGTTTACAAAAAAGTGTTTGTTATCTTCATTTGGGGCCCATCCAACACGGGATTGTTTTTGAAAGTTCTTTTTCTCTTCCCTGCTTAATTGATTATTATTTGGCAGGTCCCAAGGGTCTTTGTTCATAGTAGGATAGTCCTCCTGGTGCTTCACCATACGCCCCCTATCTAGCACCAAGGTTTTAAGGCCTTTTTCACAAAGCTCTTTAGCCGCCCAACCACCTGTAATTCCCGTACCTACAACAATGGCGTCATAGTGTTTTTCTAGATTGTCCTGGGTATTTTTCATTTAATTCTATCGTATTTCCTATATTTATGATATTCCATATTAGGGCCATAGATGTATGAAATCATCTAATAAATATAGGATTAAATTCTGAAAGGCACTAAATTAGAAAATCAAAAATATTTTAATCGTTTTATATGAAAACAATAAAAGGTCCCGCGGTTTTTTTGGCTCAATTTGTAGATAAGAAGGCCCCGTTCAATACGCTGGAAGGAATGTGCCAATGGGCTGCAGATCTGGGATATAAAGGAATTCAAATCCCTACCTGGGAACATTTTCTTATAGATATAGATAAGGCAGCAGAAAGTCAGGATTATTGTGATGAATTAAAAGGGAAAGTAAATTCATTCGGTCTTGAGATTACAGAACTTTCCACCCATTTACAAGGACAGCTGGTTGCTGTGAACCCGGCATATGACCTGATGTTCGATAATTTTGCCCCGGAGAGGGTAAGGAACAATCCCAAAGCGCGCACAGAATGGGCAGTAGATGTGGTAAAAAAAGCAGCAACTGCTAGTAGAAGGTTAGGGCTAACAGCCCACGCAACCTTTTCAGGAGCGTTGTTGTGGCATACGTGGCATCCATGGCCACAGCGCCCACCCGGATTAGTTGAAATGGGATTTAAAGAATTGGCCAAAAGATGGATGCCTATATTAGATCATTTTGATAATGAAGGAGTAGATGTTTGTTATGAGATACATCCAGGAGAAGACCTGCACGATGGGGATACTTTTGAACGTTTCCTGGAGGCCACCGGGAATCACAAACGGGTTAATATCTTGTATGACCCAAGCCATTTTGTACTACAACAATTAGATTACATCACGTACATAGATCATTATCACGAGTTTATTAAATCGTTTCATGTAAAGGATTCCGAGTTTAATCCGACGGGCAAAAAAGGAGCATTTGGAGGCTATAATGATTGGGGAGACAGAGCCGGTCGTTACCGTTCTTTAGGTGACGGGCAAATCGATTTTAAGAGCATCTTTTCAAAACTTACGCAGTACGGATGTGATGTTTGGGCGGTTATGGAATGGGAATGTTGTATTAAAAGCCCGGAGCAGGGTGCCAGAGAGGGATCCAAATTCATAAAAGATCATATCATTGAAGCCACGGAGAAAACCTTTGATGATTTTGCCGGTGGGGATATAGATAAAGACATGCTTAAAAAAATATTAGGAACTTAAATATAAATAGATGAACAAATTAATGATTCTCATGGTTGCAGCTACCTTAGTTCTTGGCAGTTGTAAAGGAAAACAAGAAAAATCAACCAACGAAACAACTGAGGAAATGTCGACAAATGAAGATAGTCAGAACATGCAACAGGAGGAATGGACGGTACTGTTCGACGGCACCTCTTTTGATGGTTGGCATGTATATCCAAACAATGAAGTACCTGCTGCATGGCAATTGGAAGATGGTGCAATGATTTTACGACCAGACAGCGTTAGAGTAGATGGCAGTAGATTTAATATAGTGACCGACAAAGAATACACAGATTTTGTGCTGTCCCTGGAATGGATGGTTACAGAGGGGGCAAACAGCGGCATTATGTGGGGAGTTGTTGAATTGCCAAAATACATTGAACCCTACTACACGGGTCCTGAAATACAGGTGCTAGACAATATTAATCATCCCGACGCAAAAAATGGTACAACCCACCAGGCAGGTGCACTTTACGATATGATAGCCCCGTCTGTAGATGTTGTAAAACCTATTGGGGAATGGAATTCCTATGAAATTACAATTAATCATAAAACCAATGAAGGTATCGTAGTACTTAATGGCACTAAGGTTGTTGAGTTTCCTGTTGTTGGGGAAGGATGGGCAACCATGGTAGCAAATTCTAAATTTGCGGATTGGGAACATTTTGGAAAGTATACAACCGGGAAGATTGCCCTGCAGGATCATGGCGAAAAAATCAGCATAGGATATAGAAATATTAAGATTAAGGAATTATAGGTATATGAGAAAAGTTTTGTTAGGGGTTGTTTTGGTGTTAATTGCATCGTGCAAACAACATTCAGAAGTGAGCGAATCAGATAAAGTTCAAAGCAAGGATGAAGTTATAGTTTATCAGGAATATACAGGTGTGGAGCCCACCAAGCCAGAGGAAACAGAATGGTACGAACCCGTACCCCCAACAGTAGCTCCTTATGGACAAAACGGGGCTCCCAGCGATGCCATTGTTCTGTTTGACGGGAGTAATTTTGATGAATGGATGATGGAAAATGACAGTACAGAAGTAAGCTGGCATTTAAATGACGATGGGAGCATGACCGTAAAAGATACCGTAGGAGATATAAGAACCAAACAGAATTTTGGGGATGTACAACTGCATTTAGAATGGCGGTCTCCTGCAGATATCAACGGGGAAGGTCAGAGCAGAGCCAATAGTGGCGTTTTTCTTCAAGGTATTTATGAAGTTCAGGTGCTAGACAACAACAACAATGATACCTATGTAAACGGACAAGTTGCTTCTATCTATAAACAGCATGTTCCGTTGGCAAAAGCTTCTGTTCCCAGCGGAGAATGGAACACCTATGACATTGTATATCATGCTCCGGAATTTAATGATGAAGGCGGTAAGATAAAGTCGGCCGTTATCACTGTTATTCATAATGGGGTTTTGGTGCAAGACCATGTTGAGATAAAAGGTACTACTCCGTATGAAGGATGGCCCAAAAATCCACCTCATGGGAAAGGACCCCTTCGACTGCAAGATCATGGTGATAATAGTAGGGTAAGTTATCGTAACATTTGGATACGCGAATTGTAATGAATAGATGAAAAGGGAAGGAAATCCCTTGAGATTTTAAGTACCTTTAGCAAAACATTACTCACAATATGATCCAATCCATGACAGGATTTGGGAAGCATGTTATACAGCTTCCTTCAAAGAAAATAACGGTAGAGTTAAAGTCGCTCAACAGTAAGTCGCTAGACCTTAATGCCAGAATGCCGTCTACCTACCGCGAAAAAGAATTGGAAATGCGAAAAACCATTGCCAGTTCGTTGGTTAGGGGAAAGATAGACTTTAACCTCTATGTAGAAATTACAGGCGATGAAACAACCTCCAAAGTTAACGAAGGAACAGTGAGGCAGTACATGAAGCAGTTACGGACTATTGCTGACGGAGATGATGTGCGTTTACTAGAAATGGCATTGCGTTTACCCGATACATTAAAGACGGAACGAGATGATCTGGATCCTGAAGAATATAGGACCATTCAGAAGGCGTTAGCCACTGCTTTAAGTGAAATAAACACCTTCAGATCGGAAGAGGGGAGTGTTTTAGAAAAAGACTTTCTGGCCCGTCTGCAAAACCTTAGTACACTTTTGGAGCAGGTGGTTGAGATGGATCCGGATCGTATTTCTGGAATTCGTGAACGATTAGAAAAGGCTGTAGCCGATCTTAAGACAGAGGTTGATGCGAACCGGTTTGAGCAAGAGCTTATATACTATTTGGAGAAGTACGATATTACAGAAGAAAAAGTTCGACTGGCGAATCACCTGGAGTATTTTAAAACCACGCTACAATCAGAAGACTCCAATGGTAAAAAACTGGGATTTATAAGTCAGGAAATAGGAAGAGAAATAAATACTATTGGCTCTAAGGCCAATTATGCACCTATGCAGCAATTGGTGGTGCAAATGAAAGATGAACTCGAAAAGATTAAGGAACAAATGCTCAACGTACTGTGAAACAGGGAGGTAAACTTATTATTTTCTCAGCTCCTTCAGGCAGCGGTAAAACGACCATTGTTAGACACTTGCTAGAGCAGCCTGAATTAAATTTGGCTTTTTCAGTCTCTGCTACTTCTCGCGAACGCCGAGGGGAGGAAAAAGAGGGCATTCATTACTACTTTATGTCGCTTCCAGAATTTAAAGGGCACATCAAGAATGATGGCTTCTTAGAATGGGAGGAAGTATACCGCGATAACTTTTATGGAACACTTAATAGTGAAGTAGAGCGTCTCTGGGCAGAAGGAAAGAATGTGATTTTTGATATAGATGTTGCCGGGGGATTGCGAATTAAAAAGAAATATCCCGAAGTAACCTTGGCGGTTTTTGTAAAACCACCCAGTGTGGATGAACTTAAAATTCGGCTAAAAAAGCGAAGCACAGAAAGCGATGAAAAAATTAATATGCGGATAGCTAAAGCCTCGGTGGAATTGGCAACCGCCCCACAGTTCGACAAGATCATAAAAAACTACGACCTGGATGAGGCTTTGAAAGAAGCCCATAAGATGGTTGCAGATTATATTGGAGTTACTCCTTCTTTTGAAGAAGACAAGCCAAAGACGTAAACGAATTACAAATTCCACGCACAAAAATCCTGATCCATGCTATTTTAGGATCACAGTAAGATCACAAAATGAAAAAAACAGGACTCTTTTTCGGAACCTTTAACCCTATACATATAGGTCATTTGATAATCGCCAATCATATGGTAGAATTTTCTGATCTAGACGAAGTGTGGTTTATGATTACTCCACAAAGCCCTTTTAAAATAAAGAGCACCCTTCTAGATAATAACCATCGTTATCAGATGGTCTATGAAGCTACCAAGGAGTATTCAAAACTAAAAGCAAGCAAAACAGAATTCGATTTACCGCAACCCAACTATACCATTAATACGTTAGTGTACTTGGTTGAAAAATATGCAAGAACGCATGCTTTTTCGTTAATCATGGGCGAGGATAATTTAAAGGGGTTTCATAAATGGAAGAATTACGATGTAATACTGGAGAATTATGCCATATATGTCTATCCAAGAATATCGGGCGGGACTGCTCCGAAGCAGTTTAAGGACCACCCAAAAATACACCGGGTAAATGCTCCAATTATGGAGGTCTCGTCTACTTTTATAAGAAACAACCATAAAGCAGGGAAAAATATTAAGCCCATGTTACCAGAGGCTGTATGGAAGTATATGGATGAAATGAATTTTTATAGGTAACAAGCGTATATTCTTAGCATAAAAAAGGTCCTGTCTTCAAGACAGGACCTTTTCACCTTACGTTACTATCACTAAATAAAGTTAAAAGTCAAACAGATGATCTTATAGGAATTCTCCATTTTCAGCCATTTTTACTCTCATAGTTTTATCGCCATTTTTAAGTTTAAGCTTGTAGGTCTTGTCTACACCTTTTGTCTCACTATAGGTAACTCTATAGACATCGTCTACCACTGTCCAGTTAGGAAAACGATCGTACAGTGCAGTTTGGATAGAATTTGGAAGTTTTATGTCAGTAAATTTTTCAATGGTTCTCATTAGTTCCCCTTTGTCATCATAAACGGCAACTATTTTTCCATCAGGAATATAAAATGAAACAGTGTATAAGTCATAATCATCTTGATAATACTCATGTTCTGTGACATCATAGGCAGCTACTTTACGTTCTAACATTTTAACGGGAATAGCCGCAGTTCTATTATCGGTGGCATTAAGATACTTGTAATTAGCAGGTCTTAAAATCACCTCTGATAACACTTCTACCTTTGTTATCTGGGTAAAGGCTTGGGTGGTAAGGCCAAGAGCTAATAAACCAATAATTATTTTTTTCATGATACTTGAATTTAAATTAAACTTGCCTTATTCAGTAATTACGGACCATGAATATAACCCGAAGTGTGCCTGTTTGAAATGATCTGCATCAGGTGGGTCAATTATTGGGAATGTTATGGATAGAATAAGCATCTCATCCAACAATATAAAAAAAAGGAATAAAGATGAAAGAACTACTTTATTTCCTTGGCAACGGTAAGGAGATCTGCCCCTAAAAAAGTGTTCTCTTTATTGGTATACCAGGATCTGTTTTGAGGTATTTTCATAGTTTGTACATCCATGAGGCCATCCAGTAGAATATACTCACCATCGTTTTTGGTCTCATCATGGTAAAATTGATACACTTCTAGTGCATAAGTGCCAGGGTTAAAATAAAAGTACCAGGTATCTTTCCCTACTTCCGCATCATAGGTAACCTTTAAGGCTAAATACTGACTTCCTTTAAATGTCTTGTTATAAACAGCCGGCTCAAGAACAGTTCCCGGGTCTTTCAATTTCATGGGTAAGCCATAGAGATAGGAATAATAGTTCTTCATCATATGGGTTCTTTCACAAGTAAGACGATACTTTTCTTCTTCCTCTTTTGAAAATTCGCTACGTCCGTTTAACCTATATGAGCAGGTTCCTTTTTCCAAAACATGGGTGGTTACGGAACTATCCTGCGTTATAGTCATGGAAAAATATTGAGAAGGATGATCCAAGGTAATGAGACTTACTCTGTCCGGGGCATTGGGTCTTGTAGCTGTAATGCTCAAGCTGCCGGTAAATGTATTCCAAACCCTGTTTGGGTCATGATAGGCTATAGATTTCTCTAGTAGTTGGTCTGCAGTTATGGATTGCCCAAATGATACAACTCCAAAGAAGAAAAAAAGAGCAACTATGTAATACTTGCGCATACTTTTTAAGTTTTAGATTCACCTATTGCTGTACAAGTTCCTAAATTTATTTTAAATTGTCCTTGTTCTTGGATAAACTGCTACTACAAATGTCAACTATGAACTATGGTTTTGGAGAAATAATGCAATTAATTGGAGCCTTAGGGCTTTTTCTTTTTGGCATGAAAGTAATGAGCGATGCCTTACTACTTTTAGCCGGGGATAAAATGCGAGGCATCCTGGCCACTATGACTGCGAATCGGGTTTTTGGAATTGGCACCGGATTTTTAATCACCGCTATTATACAATCTTCTTCTGCAACTACTTTAATGGTGGTAAGCTTCTCTAATGCGTCTCTGTTAACCTTAACCGAGTCTATTAGTGTTATTATGGGGGCAAATATTGGAACCACCATTACCGCCTGGTTAATAACCCTGTTAGGATTTAAAGTGAGTATGAGCAGTATAGCCTTGCCATTGGTTGGATTTGGATTCTTATTTACGTTTTCCAAAAAGGAGAATTATAAAAATTGGGGAGGGTTTATTATTGGTTTTGCCGTATTATTTATTGGGCTTCAGTTCTTAAAAGAGGCGATGCCCAATATCAACGAAAACCCGGGCATTCTTCAGTTTCTTAATCGGTATACAGATATGGGCTATGGCTCTATACTGTTGTTCTTGTTTATTGGAACCATACTTACGGTTGTCATTCAGTCTTCGAGTGCCACCATGGCGCTTACGCTGATTATGACAGCAGAAGGATGGATTCCTTTTGAGTTGGCAGCGGCAATGGTTTTGGGTGAAAATATCGGGACCACCATTACGGCTAATTTAGCGGCCATAGTTGCCAATTACCAGGCTAAAAGAACGGCAAGGGCCCATCTCATTTTTAATTTGATGGGTGTTTTTTGGATGCTCTTGTTATTTTACCCCTTCCTGAGGATGATTAGTTGGGTAACTATGCACCTAGGGAGCGAGTCCCCCTACCTGAGTGCTGCAGCAATCCCCGTGGCCATTTCGTTGTTTCATACATTTTTTAACGTGTTGAATACCTTCTTACTGGTTTGGTTTATAAACCCTATTGCGAAAATTGTAGAGCGGGTAGTACCAAAATTAGTAGAACCAGAAAAAGCGATTGAAGAACCCAAATTTTTAAATAAAGGAGTGCTGAAGTATCCGGAGACAGCCATTGCTTCATTGGTTAATGAATCCAAATACCTTTTTGAAAATGCCATATTGGAGATTGTAACCCACGCACTTAATATTCATAGAGAAGATATTTGGTCAGATTTAAAAGCGAAGAAAGTGGTCAAAAAATCAGATGAGGATTTTAAAACGGACGTACGTGCCTTGTACTTGAGTAAGGTGAAGACCATTTATGGTGAGGTTATTAAATATGCAACCACCGCTCAAAGCACTTTGAAAGTTTCGGAACAGCAGAACAATCGTATTATGGAAATAAAGATTGCGAATAGGAAAATGGTTGCAATCCTTCGCGATGTAAAGGAATTAAACAGAAATGTTTCTACCTATAATGTTTCAAAGAATTTGTATATTAAGAAAGAATATAACGAATATCGAAAGTTAACCATTCAGGTAATAAGGAGAATCTATGCCATTGATGCTCATGAAGATGTAGTCACCTATCAAAAAGAACTTTCTCAGCTAAAGTCAAGAGTGGAGAAAAGACTTGATAAACACAATGTGGAAATAGATCGTTTAATTCGGGAAGAACTCATTACCACAGATATGGCCTCCTCTGTTGTGAACGACAATGAAAATGTTCAGAATTTACTTACCAATCTTATTACGGTAGCAGAATTATTGTACTGCAGAAAAGATACCTTACTAGCGACTACTCCCGAGCAAAATGGTGCTATGAAAGTAGTCGCCTAAGTAAAATTATCAGTACAGTAGTTGTATTCAATAATGAACACAACTACTAAAAAGGTTTATTCCCCTAGTGGTGGAGACTGTGCCGTCTTATCATGTTTTTCATAATAGAGCTCCAAGAGATTCATTACTTCTTCAATAAGATCTTTGGATTCCAACAATAAGGAGAAATAGAGCGTTGTATTTTTAGGACTGGATTCTTCTGATCTCGTACGTGTAATTTGCTTTTCAATTTTATCAGAAACCGATTTATATAGATCCTGTTTAAGCTGAAGAATTTCTCCTATTTCTTCAAACGAACCATTATCGAATGCGTTCTTGGTTCTCCCGAAAAGCGACTCGAGTTCGTCATTAATCTCCATAAGTTCTTTTACCTGATTGAACTTTAATTTCTTATGGTTATTATTAACGTGTTTGTGGCTAATTTTTGTAATGTATTCCAGCGACTGCGTAATATCTGTTAAGTAACTTAAAATATTGATATAGAAATTACTGGCTTCCACACTGGTATCATCCAAATTCTTTATAAAATAAAACAAATGGTCTCGCAGGTCATCTACTTCATCCGAAAGTTTTACGACATTACTTTTATTCTTTTTTAATCTATCCAAGTCTTGTTTCGCAAGTCCTTCAATACTATTTCTATATAACTTGCTGCTGCGCTTCATTACATTAGAGATGTTCCCGGAACTTTCCGAGATAACCCCCTGGATAGAGTTGCTTTCTGCCTTTACCAATCTATCTTCTGCTAGAATGGCTTTGGTTTTTTTGTTGTACGAAATGTAATTTCTTGCCAGTAATAAAATGGCAACAAACAATAATATACCAATCGCAGTTCCTTTCCCAAAGCTAATAATAGCTAAGATAACACCAGCTGCTACAAAGGCAATGATAGCAGTTAAGAACCAGCCACCAATTACATTAAGCACACCTGCCACTCTATACACCGCGCTCTCACTTCCCCAAGCTCTATCCGCCAGGGAGGTACCCATGGCCACCATAAAGGTTACATAGGTAGTAGAAAGCGGTAATTTATAAGAGGTTGCAATGGAGATTAGGATACCAGCCACCATTAAGTTAACAGCCGCCCTCACCATATCAAATGCAGGGAGATCGTGCACCTTCCCTTTTTGCAATTCGATTACTGGTTTTTTAAATCGGCTATTCACCTTATCTAAAATAGACTTAGGAACAACTGTAGCAGTATATTCCGATGCCAATACCGTAAAACGAACAAGTAACCGGGAGAGCATATTAGGCTCAAACCGTTCTTTTGTTTCATCTTGCCGGGCTAAATTAATCTCAGTATCTGCAACATACCGTGCTTTTTTAGAAAACCATAAAGTAACTACCATCACCATACCCGAAATGAACAATAAAAAGGTAGGCGTTGGAACTTTTGTTGCTAAGATATCCATGCTGAATTCGGTAGCTGCTATCCCGGAAACACTCCAGGCTTCATACGACTGGTAAGCAGCAATGGGTACGCCAATAAAGTTAACAAGGTCGTTCCCCGCAAAGGCTAATGCCAATGCAAAAGTACCCACACCAATAATGAGTTTATAAATATTGGATTTAAGAATAGTTATTAACAGATATGACAATATGGACCAAAAAACAAAGCTAACAGCGATAATTGAATATACCTGACTTTCAAGAAACGCACTAATCTTCATGCCGCCAATTAGGTCATAGGTTTCGCCTGCATAAGGAGTACCCTTAATCCCTTTCATAAAGATAAAATAGGTAATTGCTGATAGTGCAAACCCTCCAAATAGCGCACCAACCCATCTGGCTTTTCGCTCAAAATTATAGGTTAATAGCATACGGGAGGCCCATTGCACAAAAGCACCTATGGAAAATGCCACCACAACGGATAGCAGAATACCGGAAATTATCTGAAGGGCCTTAGACGTATTAATGTAGTTTACTACATCGGAGAATTCACCTCCACTGGCACCAATTTTAATTAAAGACATTGCCACCGCAGCACCTAATAACTCAAATACAATGGAAACAGTAGTAGAAGTTGGCATCCCCAACGTATTAAAGAAATCGAGCAGTAGGATATCGGTGATCATCACGGCCATAAAAATGAACATGATCTCATTAAAATAAAATTCACCGGGATTAAATATGCCCTTACGAGCCACTTCCATCATCCCGCTAGAGAAAATTGCTCCAAAGGCAATACCTAAACTGGCTACGATCATGATGGTCCTGAAGGAAATGGCTTTAGAGCCAATAGCCGAATTCAGGAAATTAACCGCATCATTACTGACACCAACTATTAAATCCGCAACTGCCAAAACGGCTAGTGCAATGATCATTATAAAGTAAATATTGTCCATAATATCCTAGTAATAAATAGTTTGTAAATATCTAAAGTATGCTTTTTAATTATGTTATGTAATAGTTATGTTTTCTACTAGAAATGAACATCAAATTGCAATCTGTACATTAATTCATCTGTTCCTACATCATTGGAAAGATAACTAAGATCTGTCTGAACTTTTAATTTATGCCCAACAATGTATTTAGACAATCCCAAGGTGTATTGTGTTTGAGGGCTGGCACCCGTAATGTTTTCATCCAATTTTATATTGGTATAGCGCCCGGAAACTTCCCAATTGCTTTTAAATAAGTATCCCGATTGAAGGTTTAGACCTGTACCTACCTGAACAATAGCACCAGTGGGTGTGCCATCCGAATTTTTAGCAATAGGATCATCTGCATCTCTGTCTGCATATTCCCACATAAAAGAAAACCCATTATATTTAAACATTCCATCGAAGAAGAATGTATTGATAGTAGTCTCGTATAACCCCACATCATTCCTCATGTAAGAACCGAGGTTACTTCTGGTTTTAACCGCATCCTTGTTGATGTCATAATTAACAGCAAACATAAGTTTGGGCTTAACTTCGCGTTTGAGATCGCTCCCACTGTAATCCCCTTTGCTTTGAAATTGACCAAAGGGTAAAAATTCGAGGCGACCGGTATACTGATGTCCTCCTAAGTTTCCTTCGGTTACATTACGGCCTTCACCTTGCGAGAAAGCGAATTTTTCACGGATAAGAAAATTTTCTGATAGATTAAAGTGATGCCTTAGCTGAAATCCTACGTCACGATCTATATTGAATCGACTATTGACCAGCGAACGATCTACCTGTTGTAAGTTCCCGGAGGAAATTACCCGTTCTATATTCCCAGGGAGTTTTGTTTGTCCTGCCCAAAGTTCGAAATTTCCATAAAAATTCCACATTACCACGGCATCAAGAATGTAACGTGGCGTATTTCTGGTAAATTCAGAAACTCCCGAAATGTCTCTATTGGAAAGACCCAGCTCTATCTTATATTTTAGTTTGGGACTGTAAGCGAAACCGTCGAATTTTAAACGCGCTCGTCGTATTAAAAAGTTTTGTTCCGGATCTCCATACCCGCCGTCGTCACCCTCGGACCATTCGGCAATGGTTAAGAATTGCATCCGCGTTCCAATTTTCATAGTCCAGGTACTATCCTTTCCTACTAAATTAAAAAGACCCTTACCAAAGGCAGGGGCATTTGTTTCTTGAGCTTGTAATGAAAAAAAGAAAAAGGAAATAAACCCTAAGGTGAGTAATTTAGTTTTCATGTTTATATTAGTTTTTGTCGTAGACAAAGTACTAATACTAATGTTACTTGAATGTTAAGTAAAGATTATCATAAAAACAAAAAACTGCCTTGGCCAAAGGCAGTTATAGCATTCAATATAATTAGTCGACAAAAACTAATAAATTATATGAATTACTTAATTGTGATGTTTAAACACTTTACAAAATTCATTTATTTAAATAACTTTATTGTAACCAAACCATTAAGTTATTATTAATTTTTTAATCGAAATCCGTAGTATTAAAATAATATATGATTGTAACAGGACGTTAGTAATGTAAAATAATTGTAAACTTAACATTGAATAAAGGTTAAAAAACAGTAATTTTATACTATCGAATACTAATTTGGTTACCATGAAAAAGAATATAATAGGATTGTTTGTAATGTTGATGGCCATTTGTACATATGGACAAAAAGACAAAGATTTAACGTTGAATGAAGAAACAGGTTTAATAGAAGCCGTTTATTATCATGACAATGGCGCTATAAGTCAGGAAGGAACATTTAATTTAGACCGTAAGTTACACGGGGAGTGGATCAGTTATAGTGAAGAAGGTGTAAAAATTGCTCAAGGGTCTTACGAGAAGGGCATCAGAACTGGAACATGGTTTTTTTGGTCAGACAATAGCATGAAGAAAGTAGAATATAATAATAACGCCGTTGCTAGTATAAATGGAGTTAAAAGTACCAGAAGGTTAGCCGACAATCACTTATAATTGTATTTCCAAATTTTAAAAAGGAACATCCCGCTATTCAGCGGGATGTTCCTTTTTAAGGATAAGACCAATACTGGTTATTAATTTTTTACCGAGCTATTATTCTGAAGTTTTCGAAGTCTTGCCGGTTACTTTGGCAGTAACTAGCGTCGACATATCTTCCATACTTAACTGTTTGGCTGCCATGCTGCTCGCAATTAGTGATACCTCATTCTCCTTAATTATTATTGGAATTTTCAGTGTTTCATACCCCAAGTATCGTACTTCTATAGTATACGAGCCAGGAGTTATATCTT